>Ga0209191_1001743_pt1 | contig 14122 bp, 12 predicted proteins | sample S_130626_EF_Meta_FD_187320 | JGI IMG/M metagenome (GOLD analysis project Ga0209191, IMG submission 187320) | Freshwater microbial communities from Lake Simoncouche, Canada to study carbon cycling - S_130626_EF_MetaG (SPAdes) (version 2) | ecosystem: Environmental > Aquatic > Freshwater > Lake ... | reverse complement strand
CTGAGTTCAGGGAGCTTGCTCCTTTTGGATTCTACGACTTCAACACCAACTTTACCAATCGCGGAAACCCGCTTTTGAAAACTCCAAAAATACATAATTCAGATTTTAGATTTGAAATGTATCCTACCCCTTTTGAGACAGTAAGTTTGGCTGTTTTTTATAAGTATTTTATCAATCCGATTGAAACTGTTTTTATCCCTGGTGCGGGTTCACAAGGTGCTAAAGCGTTTACTTTTGGTAATGCCGAGTCTGCAACTAGTTATGGTGCCGAGCTGGAAGTGAAAAAATCTCTCATGGGTATGTCTGGTTCAACCTTCCTTGATAAAATAAATGTTGTCTTCAATGCTGCCTTTATTCGATCTGAAGTAAATCTTGGCGCTATTGCAATTGGACAATCTTCTAACAGACCGTTACAAGGCCAGGCCCCTTATGTAGTTAACACGACCATATCTTATAGTGACGAAACTAGCGGATTGCAAGTCAATGCTCTTTACAACGTTGTTGGAAAGAATATAATTTTTGTTGGATTTGATGCGTACCCCGATATCTATATCATGCCAAGAAATGTGCTTGATGTAACCGTTGTGAAAAGGGTTAGTGATAAGTTTAAAGTAAAAGTTGGTGTGTCTGATTTGTTAAATCAAACAAACACTTTACTACAAGATGGCAACGACGACGATGTCCTAGATCGAAAAAAGGATAATATCGTCCAAGAATTTAAGCCTGGGACGGTATACAGTGTCGGTATTTCTTACGATTTGTTCAGAAAATAATTTTAACTATAACCAATAAATATGAAAACAATGTCAAATTTTATTCTAGCTAGGAGGTCTTTCAAATTCCTCTTTGCACTTATGGCTTCTGTTTTACTCTTGTCCTGTCAAGAAGATCCAGAACCAGTAGTTCCGCCAATCGCTTCTGTTTCAACAGGTACTTTATCAGGAGTACCAGGTGCTGCAGTTTCAGCAGTAGTAAGTGCCGAAGCAAAAGGTGGATTGTCTGCTATCCGTATCAAAAGAAACGGAATTGCTGATGCAGCGTACCCTGAGGCTACATTTAACGGAATTGTGACTACAGGTACTTATGAGTTTAAGTTTACCATCCCTGCTACTGCAAGAGAAAATGATAAATTTAACTTCACATTCAATTCAGTAGACAAAAGTGGTTTAGTTTCTCCAGACGTAGTGATTACCGTTACGGCAAATGCTATCCCTAACAAGCCTATTGTTGAAGTAACTGGAACTATTACTGCAAACACTACTTGGACAAGTGATAAAATTTACTTGTTAAAAGGTTTTGTTAGAGTCGGTAATGATGCAGATGTTGCTGTTATCCCTGCTAAAAATTCAGGCCCAACTTTAACCATTCAGCCTGGCACCGTGATTTATGGTGACAAGGGAACCAAAGGTACATTGATCATTCAGCGCGGTGCAAAAATCATTGCTGAAGGTACATCTACAAACCCTATTGTCTTTACTTCAGGTTCAGCAGTAGGTTCAAAAGAACCTGGTGATTGGGGAGGTCTAGTTATCTGTGGTCGTGCAGGAAACAATCAGCCAAATGGTATTTTTGAATTAGAGGGTGGATACAAGGCGTTTTCAGGCGGAGGAGCCACTCCAGATAATGCTGATGATTCAGGAAGTCTAAAATATGTGCGTATTGAATATGCGGGTGTTCCAATCAATCCAAACCAAGAAGTAAACTCTTTGACTATGGGTGCTGTAGGAAGTGGTACGAAATTGGAATATGTGATGACAAGCTACGGATTGGATGATTCCTTCGAATGGTTTGGTGGAGCAGTGAATGCTAAATATCTTATTGCTTACAAAGGCTTGGATGATGATTTTGATGTTGATTTTGGATATTCTGGATTAGTACAATTTGGTCTTGGCATTAGAGGTGCATCTTTAGCAGATCAGTCAGGCTCTAATGGTTTTGAAGTTGATAACGACGGTCAAGGATCTAGTGCAACTCCATTCACTTCCGGTACATTCTCTAACATGACAATTATTGGTCCAAAAGGAAACCGCGAAACTCCTATTTCAATTCAGTTCCAGTCAGCTGCTCAATTGAGAAGAAACAACAAGCTAAAAATTTACAACTCTTTCTTCACTGGGTATCCTAATGGAATATTCATTGACGGAGCTAGCACTGTTGCAAATGCTACTGCTAATGAGTTGGTTCTTAAAACCAACACAGTTGCAGGTGTGATAAACTGGGGCGGTAATGGCTTTGGTTCAGCGGGTACCATCTTCTCTGGTTCACCAGCAAACGGAGCTAACCACCCAAGTGCTCCAAGAGGATTTAGAGTAGGTGCTGGAACAGGTACCTTCACCAACGGAGTTTATGCTTTGACAGCACTTCAAATAGATTCAAAAGATGCTGAAGTTTGGTTTACCGGAAGCAATTCTGTTCTAAATAATTGGGAACTTGCAGGAATCGATGCTTCTATCTTCGGTACCAATAGCCCTAAAGTGACTCCAAATACTGGATCTAGTTTGTTAACTGGTGCAAGTTTCACTGGCTTACCTTCTTTCTTTGAAGTTGTTCCTTTCACAGGAGCATTCGGAACTAACAACTGGACAACTGGTTGGGCAGAGTGGGCTCCCGAATTGAAAAACTATTCCAAAGGACTTTAATCTGGAATTGATTTCATGTATATAGGGGACAAGAAATTGTCCCCTATATTTTTTTCAATCTTTTATATTTTAAAATCGGTTTATTTTAAAAAAAATCATGCGTTTTAGAGCTTTACTCATTGTAGGTTTTTTCTTGTTATTTGGTTGTAATAAGAAAAAAGTGACTGAAAACGAACTTGAGTTTTATTTCAATGATCTACAAAAAAAAGAGATGGTTGCAAAGATTATCTCTTACATCTATGTCACTCCTTTCGGTGTTAAAGATGAAGATCGTTTTTTGCCAGAAAACAGAGAATTTTATTTAAATGAATCAAGTAAGTTTAAGGTAGTTCGATTTTTCAAAGATGAGCAAAACCAGTTTTACTTCTATCTGGTAAGGCCTGCAACAAATCCTAACAATCTTAAAAGAGGTGTTGGAGGAGTTTTCACTTTGGATAAAGTAACTTCTGAAATAGATAATTTCAAGGAGGTTTTTGTTACAAAAATGATGCAGGAGGATGATGTTATTCACTTTGGAAATATAACCTTTGAGGATTTTGTAAAAAATAAAGGATCCTTCGAAATGACTCCAGTACGAAAAGATCTAATTGAATTTCCAAGCTTTATGTCTGAATACGATTCCATTAAAAAAATGTGGGTCTATAAGGAACCCGTATCGCTTGATTGATTTTTTTGCGTCCTAAAACCTTCAATTATTTTGGAGAATTTTTTAAAACCTATTACGCATTCGATTAAATGTTTACAGTAAAATCCAATTACCCTTTTAAGACTTTGTCTTTTAATGTTAAGAAATATGGATTTTATGCGAATTTGAAATGTCGCCAATAGGGTTCCTAAAATTTTTCTTTCTGACTAACTAAAGTGGGCCATTCTCCTTTGTTTGAATTTTAAGCGTACTACTTGAGTAGCACATCTACAATGCGCTCGGCAGTCTTGCCGTCCCAGAGTGGGATTCCCTGGTACTGCTTCCATTCACCGCGTAGAATTTTATCAAGGTAAGGTTTGAGGTTTTTGGGATCGGTGCCGACCAGTTCGTTGGTTCCCAAATGGATCGTCTCTGCGCGCTCAGTGCTATCCCGTAGCGTAAGACATGGTACATTCATCACAGATGCTTCTTCCGTCACCCCACCCGAGTCGGTGATGATCCCCTTGGCGTGCTGCACCAGATGGTTAAACTCTAAGTAGCCCAAGGGACCGATCAAGTGGAGGGTAGGAGCAGCAATTCCCAGTCGCTCGAGGTTTTTTGCAGTCCGAGGGTGAACAGGGAAGACGATCGGCAATCCTGCGGTTCCTTCTAGGATGGCATGCATTAGATCCCGTAAGGACTCTTCTTGGTCCACATTCGCTGGCCGATGCAGTGTCATCACAAAGTATTCGCCCGCTTGGAGCTGATCGAAAGGCATACCCGCTGGCTTTCTGAACTGGGGCATCTGTGCCAGTAAGGTATCAATCATGGTGTTACCGACGAAGTGAATCTTTTCTTGCGGCACCCCTGCGGTGCGTAGGTTGGTATTTGCAATTTCGGAGGTGGTAAAAAAGTGATCCGTAATCGAGTCGGTCACCATGCGGTTAATCTCTTCTGGCATGCTCAGGTCACCGGAACGGATCCCCGCCTCTACGTGTGCCACATTGATTTGTAATTTTTTGGCGGTAATGGAGCAAGCCAAGGTACTGGTGACATCCCCAACGACTAGTACTAGGTCTGGGCGATGGGCCATCAACTCCTGCTCGAAAGCCACCATGATCGCTGCAGTTTGCTCCGCTTGAGTTCCTCCACCCCCACCCAAGTTGGCATGAGGAGCTGGGATATGGAGTTGCTCAAAAAAATTGCCCGACATGTTTTTGTCGTAATGCTGCCCTGTGTGCACTAGCCGAAAATCTACGTCAACCCCTTCCCTCTGCTTTTTTTGAATCGCATGCACCAGAGGAGCGATTTTCATAAAGTTGGGCCGAGCACCGGCTACGAGTGTAAAAAGAGGCATAGCAAAATCGAATGAGCAAGTAAAAGTAAGGGATTATCCCTTATTTTTTGATTCAAAAAGTGGGAAGGATGATTTCTAGGATAAAGGCTTCTTCATTTTTCTAGCTAGGTCAAAATCAACCTGTATTCACGGGACGAGAGATGACATTGTATGGCTTTAATTGGAAGAAGTGCCTTGTTTTTTGTTTCTTTGTTAAATACTATTTTTAATCCCCCCTTTTTCCATGGGAAAGTTGCAGCTTTGTCTACGCCTTTTTGCTTTTTTTCTGCTTTTGGGAACGGTTTCCTGTGTGGAATCTGTTGAAAACCAAGTTCAAGTTTACAACAACAATTTCTCAAAATTGGACCTCGCCAACTTTGAAAATGGCCGTCTATTTATCTGGAGAAACGATACCATTGCAGGTTGGTACAACAATGAAGAAGTAGCCGTCACACTTTACGACCTGCCTGCTCACAACTATTTAAAGTTATCTGCGGAAATCTTAATTCACGACAGTTGGGACGGCAACTGGAATGATGGTATTTCTGGACCGGATTATTGGTTTATGGGAATTGATAGTGTAGATGTAGTCCGAACCACCTTTTCAAATAGCCCTTGCGAATCTCTTTATTGCTTGTACCAGTCTTTTCCCAATGAATTTTTTAGACAAAATTACCCTAGGGCTGGAGCGATTGAAACCAATATGCCAGGCTTGTGCCTCTTTGCGCAATCAGCAAATTACACGTCTCGCTACCGAGTAGAAAAATTGATTGAGCATACGAAGACGGATTCGATACGTTTTTACATGCGGGATGAATTGAAGCAAACCAACAGTGTATGGCCGCTTTGTGATGAGTCTTGGTCGATTGCAAAAATTTCCATTTTAGCCATCCAAACCAACTCCAAATGAAAACACGAATACTAGTAGCGGCGATTGGATTGTTTGGGATGCTGGCATTCGGTCAGGGGCTTAAGGCTCAAAGCATTGCCGTTGGCGCTCCTTCTTTGGAGGACTATCTACGGAGATTGCAACTGACTGGGAAGGTTGATTCAGCATCCTCATTTATGATTCGGCCCTTGATTCCAACGGCTGCATTTGGTTTTGCTCATGGCTTTGACTTCGATGGAGATTTGGTGGATTTGGACTCTTCCAGTTACCATCAACGCCTTGGAAAGCGAGGCAAATTTTTATTCCTTCCCGCCTTGTATAAAAGTCAATACACCTCGAATTATCCCTTTGCTACCAATGACGGCGCCATGATTCCCAATCGGGGGCTGCAGCAGGTATTTAGCTTGGGGGCGTTTGTGGAATGGTGGAAATTCAGCTTGCAGTTGCAGCCTGAACTGATTATGGCCCAAAACAAAGAGTTTATCGGGTTTCCCATTGAGCAGCAATCTACGATTCTTTTTTATTACGAATACCTAAATCGGATTGACCTACCCGAGCGCTTTGGGGAGAATTCCTACCAAAAATTGGTACCAGGACAATCTAGCTTCCGCCTGAATTTGGATGCCGTATCCTTGGGGATATCTACCGAGAATCTCTGGTGGGGACCGGGCAGGAGAAATTCCCTACTGATGGGAAATTCTGCCCCTGGGTTTTTGCACTACACCATGAATACCCGTCGGCCAATCAAGTCAGCTATTGGTTCATTTGAAGGGCAAATCATGACTGGAAGGCTGGAAGCATCTAATTTCCCTCCCCCACATGTGGATTACAGATTTCAACAAATCGATGTCTATTATCCGAAAAAAGAAGATGGAGCAAGGCAGCTTTCAGGGGTGATATTCACTTACCAACCCAAGTGGGTGCCAGGCTTATTTTTTGGATATGGGTCTACCAACAATGTGTACCGCTCCGAAGTATCCGATTTAGAGGATGTGCTGCCCGTATTTAATGGACGGAAGAAAAACCAACAGGTGCTAGATACCATCCAATCCAAGCGTCAGCAGTTTAGCGCAGGCTTTTTCCGATGGATGGATCCCAATGGCCGTTTTGAGTTTTATGGTGAATTCGGGACCCGTGACAACGACCGCCCTTTTATTGATTTTATCACTACCCCCGAATCAGGAAGAGCTTTTACCTTTGGGTTTTCTCACTTGATGGACTTGAAGAAAGAGAATCGCTTTTTGGAGTTGAGCTCTGAAATGACTTTTTCGGGGCAGACGATCCGAGAGGATATCCGACAACTCAAAACTTGGTATATACATGACCATGTGCGTCACGGGTATACGCACCGAGGGCAGATGCTTGGACTGGGAAATGGGCCTGCCAGCAACCAGATTTTTGCTGGGATCGCCTGGATTGAGGGGATGAAAAAAATAGGCATTGAGCTGGAGCGGATCGAGTACAACAATGACTTTTACTATTACCGCTACGAGGAGGTGAAGGATTTCCGTAACAAATATGTGGACCTGGTATTTTCCTTGGCTCCAGAATGGAAATTTGGCAACCTGCTCCTGTCTGGCAAATTTCAATACGTCAATACGCTCAATTACAAGTGGTACTTGGAAAACAAACCTGAAAAATGGTTTGTCCCTGGCTACGACCGCACTAATTTTGTCGGGCAACTCTCAGTTACCTACCTTTTTCGCTAATTCTTATATGTTCTATCTATGATTGCTACTACTAATAAGGTCGTCGCTGTTTCCTATACCTTGACGGTTGATGATGGGGAAACAGGCATGCGCTGGTACGAGACCGTGACTGCGGAAGATCCATTTTATTTTCTTTTTGGGCACCACAACCTGCTTCCTGCATTAGAGCAGGCCTTGGAAGGCAAATCTGTAGGGGATTCTTTTTCGGTATTTATTGATTTTGAAAATGGGTATGGGGATTACGACGATGCGAAGCGAGTGATTATCCCCAAGGCCAATTTCAAAGAGGAAGGCAAAAAAAATAGAGAGCTACTACGCGTAGGAAATGTAATCCCGATGCAGGACGATAAGGGGAACCAAATGAGAGGAGAAGTACTCAAGGTGGATTACATGGGTGTGCACTTGGATTTCAACTCCCCACTTGCAGGTTTGGATCTGCAGTTTGAAGGCAAAATCGAAATTATCCGAGAGGCGTTACCTGTAGAATTGGAGCATGGTCATGCGCATGGGCCGGAAGGACACCACCACCATCACTAGGCTTCTCCAATTCAATCTATTTTCGGATGTCAACACCATAGCTATGGTAGGCTAGGTCTATGCTTAGTGTTTTTAGACCCTCGATGCGCTCCGAAGGATAACGCACGTAAGCCTTGGAAAGTAAGTCTATGGCCTGCTTGTAATTTTGAGTATTGAAGTGCACAATTGCCTCGTTGTAATGCTGCAAACCAGCCAACTCGCTAAGGTTGACTTTTCGGAAAATGGTATTGTCTTCAGTAGTCACTTTTGTACCCGCCAAGCCTTCACTGATATTTCGCGCTACAGGTGCACCCTCGTTGAGGTATGCTGCCAAGTAATTGCTTACTGCAGAAGGAGCGGTGATCATTCCGCCTACTGGAAGTGTGCTTTCAAGAATGAGTGTTTTCCCACCGAGGTAAACTTGAATGAAAACATGGTAATCCGTTTCTACTACATCAAAGGAATATCCGTAACGGTCCAATAGCAATCCAAGTGCAGCGGAACCACTCACACAGTCGTAGGATCCCATGTTCAGCATGTTGCTGAAGGTGGAGTGCTGGCGGTAATTTTTGAAGAGGCGCTGGTGTGTTTTTTGGAAAATAACACGAAGAAGCGCTAGGGAGTCCATTTTTTTGGCGGCTTTTTCATCCAGCTCAAGCTGTAATGCCTCCCAGTTTGCTACTGGAGCAATTACTTCGGATTCATCCAAAAATAGAGAATAGGAGGCCTTTTCTGATTCAGAAAAGTTAGAAATAGCTGTTTTAACCGCGTTTTCTTGGCAAATGCCATGGGTAGCAATTCCTACAAAGAAGAGCAAGAAAGGGAGTATTTTTTTCATAATCCATCAAGCTAATGTTAACTGAATAGACTAAAGTTAACAATTTGGTAACATTAAACAAATAAAAGACCAAATAATTAACATTGGGGTAATATTTGACAGCCAACAGTCCACGGTCCACCGCTCACGGAATTAGACCTCAAACCTTTTTTTCTCGGGTTAGTGGTGAAAAAGCGTATAATCAGAAAATTTAAAAACCTTACTCGTGGTGGTAGGGTTCGTTGCGCAAAATGGTCATGGCGCGGTAGAGTTGTTCGACCACAAAAGGGCGAATCATTTGGTGGGAAAAAGTCATTTTGGAAAGTGAGATCTTTCCATTTGCTCTGGCGTACACTGCTTCTGAAAAGCCATAAGGGCCTCCGATCAAGAAGACGAGTTGCTTGAGACCGCTATTCATTTTCTTCTGCAAGTAATCCGAAAACTCTAGCGAAGAGTAGGTTTTTCCCCGTTCATCGAGGAGGATAAGTTCGTCGGAGGAACTTAGCTTTTTGAGAATCAACTCCCCTTCCTTTTCTTTTTGGAGCGCTTCAGAAAGGGACTTGCTCTGCTTCAGGTCTGGAATTACTTCCAGTTCAAAGCGAATGTAATGCCCAAGTCGACTGCTGTAATCTTCGATCAGGTCTTGAATTGCTTTGTTGTCTGTTTTACCTAGCGCCAGAAGTTTGATTTGCATAGCATGGATCGTTGCATGTGAGCGGTTAAAAAATGGTGGAAAAAAAAGCTGGCTCATTCGGGCCAGCTTTCGATTAGTTCATGAGTTCCTTTCGCTTGAGGATCGCCTCTAGGAATTTCTTATCGTTGTCGGAGTTAAAGATTTTGTATGGAAGATGAATAAACTGTGCCTTGGAGAGGTAGAGGATATACGCGTCTTTGGACACCTCCACACGCTTGATCATGTTCCATTGTACCGGCATGCCTTCCTTGGCATTTATTTTCATCAGGATTTGTCGGCTGTCGATCTCGTAGGCCATCTTTTGAAAGATGGGTTTGTTTTGTTCCATTTGGGTTACACCCGTAAACTGGATCGCCCAAAATAAGACATACAATCCATACGCGAGAAGTGCGCCAAAAATCCACCAAAGGGAAGCAATCCAGAAATAACCACAGCAAATGGCCAAGGCAATCAAAATGACCCACCACTGTTCTTTGAGGATGGATACTAATCCCATTTTGATGTAGGTGGTGGTGGGGAGTTGGTATTTTTTGGTTTTGATAATCATGACTTCGAATGTTTCGCGAGCAAATATCCACCTATCCCGTTGATTAAGCAAATACATCCCGATCAAACTCAATTCTTCCCTGACAGGGGCCTTGATTTTTTTAGACTATCCCGTATCTTTTCAAAAAAAAAGAATGAGCCCTACCCTAATTGATCTCCTGCTTTGCGGATTAGCCTATGTGGTGATCAGTTATTTCTTAGGGGTATGGAGTAAGTTCCGTCCTTATCCCACTTCTAATTCAGATGACTCGGAGGGGGGAAAATTTGATGCAAGACCTCCAGTACTTGATTTGCCTCCTGGGATCAGTTGGCCTGAAGAAGAGCCTGTAGAATCAGAGTTGTTTCAATGACATTTTTCGCAAATCCCTTGCACGAGTAAGTTCATTTCTTTTTTTTCAAAGCCCTTAGGAAGTGGGATGGCAGGCAAGGAGATATCTTCCAGGCAAATGGTTTCTTCACACTTTTCGCATTTGAAGTGCACATGCTCGTGATTATGCGTATGGGCCTCCTCTCCATGTGTACAAAAGGCGTACTTCGTAGCGCCACTATCGTCAAGGACCTTGTGGATCAGGTCTTTCTCCAAAAAAGTTTTAAGTGTGCGGTAAATGGTAACTCGGTCAAATTCTTTGTTTAACGTATCCTCCAAATCCGAATGAGATAGGGCAATGCTTTTGTCCAAAAACTCACGGATGATGGCCAGGCGGCAGTCGGTGATCCGTAACTGGTGTGCCTGTAAAATAGATTGAGGAGAGGACATAAATGAAATAGATGTATTCAAAGTAACAAAAAAATGAGATGGGGTAAAAAAAGGGGGTCAAATTTTGACCCCCTTTTGTTTTATTCTCCTGAAGATTCCTTCAGAACTTTGTTGATTCGCTCTGCAGCATCTTCCAAGTGAAGCTTGCTCATGCGATCGGATGTTCTACCGATAGCGGATTTGATTTGGCTTTGAAGTGTTTTCAATTCCCCTCTAGCCATTGGACGAATGTCAGATTGAGCAGCATTGATTTGCGCACCAGCAAAAGCTCTAAATTGAGCAGGTAGGGCGGCAACGCTTCCAGTCAATAGCAATTCCAATCGCTCGATGTGCGCGCGTTGCAAAGCTCTGCGGTGCACGTCGATGGATTTGCCAGCGCCAAGCTCAGTCCAAATGCCTTTTCTCAAATCATCGAATAATTCGGTCATTTTATAAGCCTGAGCTCCATTCAATGCTTCGTTTTCGATCATTCTACCCAGTCTTCCCCACTCCAAGATTCCGTTGAGGGTACCTACCTGGATGCCACGAATACGCTCAAGCGCACCGAAGTCTTCTGTTCTGGCGATGATGGCTTCGTCCATCAACCAGCTTGGGGTAGTGAATAGCTGCTGGTTAACAAAAGCAACTGCTGCCTTCTGCATTTCTTTGGTTTGGTGTGTGTACACCGCCTCTCCTTGACCTGCTGACTTGTAGACTTCAGTAACACCACCTACGTGATTGCGCACGTGGCCCATGTAGCGGTTAAACTGACCGATTACCTGACCATACATTTCTTCGAGGTCTTCGTAGTTTTTGTACGGCTTTTCTTTCTCAGCTGTCCACTCCATCAAGTTGGGAAGGATACGCTTTAAGTTTTTGATTCCATACTCAGAAGCAGTAACAGAGTTGTCACCCAAGTCTTCCGACTGGGTAGTTGGGTCGTAGTTATTGCCTTGACGACCGTAACGATACACAGGATCACCCTTCTTGTCTAGAATCCACTGGTTCAAAGTTGGAAGTTCAGCCTCTGGGCTCTTGGCATCAAGAATAGGTCTGTAGCCCCAATTGATGGCATACTTATCGTAAGGTCCTACATCAGGCATCAAGCTCACACCCTTGTCTTCCGGCTGTGCGACATAGTTGAATCGCGCATAGTCCATGATGGAAGGAGCTGTACCAAATTCCTTCGTGAAGGCAGCATCACGTAACTTTTCAACTGGGTATGCCACAGAAGAAGCGAAGTTGTGCGGTAAGCCAAGTGTGTGTCCTACCTCGTGAGCAGATACAAATCGGATCAATCGACCCATCACCTCGTCGTCAAATTTGACAGAACGCGCATCAGGGTTGATTGCTGCAGTTTGGATGAAGAACCAGTTTCTCAAGAGGTTCATCACGTTGTGGTACCATCCGATATCGGATTCCAAGATTTCTCCCGAACGCGGATCCGATACGTGTGGTCCGTATGCGTTCTGAATGTCAGAAGCAAAGTAGCGGATCACAGAATAGCGGGCATCCTCAGGGCTCCAGGTAGGATCTTCGGCTGGGGTTGGAGCTTCCTTGGCAATAATCGCATTTTTGAAACCTGCTGTTTCAAAACCTTTCTGCCAATCTTCTACGCCTTGCTTCAAGTAAGGAACCCATTTGGTAGGGGTAGCTGGATCGATGTAGTACACGATAGGCTTGACAGGCTCTACCAATTCACCACGGGCAAACTTCTCTCTATCCTCTGGCTTCACTTCCAATCTCCAACGATCGAGGTATCTTCTAGAAGTAGCTCGCTGCTCGTCGGCACCGTAGTCTACATAAGAACGGGCAAACCAGCCTACACGCTGATCAGCAAGTCGCTGCTGCATCGGCACCTTTGGAAGGAGTACCATGGATGCATTCATCTCCAAGGTAATCAGGCCTGTTACGCTGTTGGAAGGAGGCTCAGCTGCTGCATAGGTAAGTACATAGCGCGACTCCACGTTGATAGGATAGGTATGGATGTGTTGGATGTAAGAGCGCTCGTTATCCAATCGTGTGACACGGTATTGCGTTCTTCTGTTACGGTCTAAGCCCAAGGCCTGGTTGTCCTTGATAAAGAGGTCAGTAGCATCAATGACTGTTCCGGTTGAATCCGTTTTTCTTGATTTGATGGGAAACTTCTGAAGGATAGGCTCTAGGTTAGAGGCCTGAACTGCCTTCGCAATCGGTAAGGAATCCGCAGCATAGTTGTTGAGAGAAACGACCTTTAACAAGATGTCATCCTGGTTTTTTTCCCAGCGCACCATCATGTTGGTGGTGTTTTCTCCACCATAGCCGATGCCGTCGGCAGTTTTTGCGATACGAACTACCATTAGCATATCTCTACCGAGAAGGGAGTCTGCTATTTCGTAGAAGTATTTGTCTTCTACTTGGTGCACTTTAAATAGTCCAACCTTGGTTTTTGCCTTGGCTGTGATGACTTCTTTGTAGGGCTTGGGTCCATTGGCAGGAGCACCTGGAGCGCCTGGACCACCAGGTCTTGTCGGTGCTGGTGCTGCTGGAGCAGGGGTGTCTGCATCTTTTTTCTTTTTTTTCTGTGCAAAGGAATCCTCTGCCTGAAGCATAGCGCCCATAAGGCCTAGCACAAAGGCGGTTCTCCTAAGCAACTTGGGGAAGGGTGTATTCATAGCGTGATTATAATTTTTCGAAAATATACTAACTTCAAAGGATGATCTTCCTCATGTTAAATAACTAATTTTTTTACAGGCGGTTGTATGCTAAAATCAAAGGCCTTGGAAAAGCGTAAACATGAGGTGCTCATCGTGGGTGGAGGGCTTGCAGGATTAGTTTCTGCCTTGCTTCTAGCCCAGGAGGGACATGTGGTAACCGTAGTTGAAAAAAAAATCTATCCCTTCCATCGGGTATGTGGAGAGTATGTGTCCAACGAGGTGCTCGACTTTCTAAAGCGGAATGGCTTGTATCCAGACGAGCTGGAACTTCCAAACATCGACACCTTTGAATTTTCAGATACACGTGGTAGCTCCGTACGACTTCCATTGGATTTAGGAGGTTTTGGGATCAGCAGGTATGTATTGGACGAATGGCTCTTCCGTCTTGCTTGTCAGCGAGGGGTCAACTTTTTGACAGGCACCACCGTCACAGGACTTCGATTTGTCGCGAAAGAGGAACTGTTTCAAGTAGAGCTTTCTGATTTTCAAGTGCTGCAAGTCCCCTATGTGCTGGGTGCCTTTGGCAAGCGGAGCAAGCTGGATCAGGTGTTGGAGCGCCCTTTTTTCTCCAAGCGGAGCCCCTATATCGGGGTCAAATACCATGTCCAAGCGGAGGGATCGTCCAACACCGTTGCCTTGCATAATTTTCAGGGGGGCTACTGTGGATTCAATGCCATCGAAGGCGGAAAGTTTAACCTTTGCTACCTCGGTAGCCGAGATCAGTTGAGAGCATACGGTTCTATCCCAGAAATGGAGCAGGAAGTCCTGTGGAAGAATCCCCTTTTGAAGCGAATTTTTCAGGAAAGTGATTTTTTATGGGAAAAGCCCGAGGTGATAACGGAAATCAATTTTGAGCGGAAGCTCCCCGTTGAAAATCATCTGCTGATGCTGGGAGATGCTGCTGGCCTGATCACCCCAC
>Ga0209191_1001742_pt1 | contig 14123 bp, 15 predicted proteins | sample S_130626_EF_Meta_FD_187320 | JGI IMG/M metagenome (GOLD analysis project Ga0209191, IMG submission 187320) | Freshwater microbial communities from Lake Simoncouche, Canada to study carbon cycling - S_130626_EF_MetaG (SPAdes) (version 2) | ecosystem: Environmental > Aquatic > Freshwater > Lake ... | reverse complement strand
TAAAGATTTGTTATATTCCTGTCTTCTAACTACGCGAATATCTAATAATAAATCATTAATGTCTTTAATTTTTTCTAAATTTTTTATAGCAGTATAACGCAAAGACACGTTACATTTTTTTTTTTTATTATTTTGGTTAATCCAAGTTAAAGATCTTAGATCAACAATCTTGGGATGAAACGAAAAATAAATATTAAAATTATAAATTTTTAATAAATTAATAATTAAATCCTCCATTATCTTTAATCTTTTACTTTGTGATCTTAAATTATTTTTTAATGAAAATTCCTCTGAATAACAAAAACTATGATATACTGAATTTCCCTTCGGCTTATCTATTATTTTGCCTATCTCATTTAAATAAAATAATGAAGCAGCTAATATTTTGGAATCTTCAATTAAAAAATATCTAACAAATTTTCTTTTATTGCAATTAATAAACCAGGACATCATAAATGGACTACCTTCGGTTGAACTTAAGCAAAAATTATCCCACTCAATATCATTGGTACAAATTTTTAATTCCATTTATTCTTATTATTTTAAAAAATTATATTTTTTAAATTAATCTTTTGATTTTTATTTTTTTGTTAAAATTGAATTTCTTCATATACAATTTAGCAATCTCTAAATGAAAAAACTCATCTATATCTATCAACGTTTCTTGCGATAATTCAAAAGGAATAGATTTTTTAAAAATAAATTTTTTGTATTTTTTAAATATTTTAACATCTATAATATATATAGCGCCTGATACAAAATAATATTTATCATATATCTGTCGATTATTTTCAATTTTTTTAGAATAAAAAATGGTTCTTTTATTTTTTATTTTAATATATTCGTTTGGATTATGCCAAACCTTAGTGACTGCAAAAGCAGATTTAATGCCAGATTTAATAGTTTGTTTAATCATTTGATTAATTTGATATATTGACCGAAATGGGCAGGTAGGTTCTAATAATATTAAATACTTAAAAAAAATATTTCTTTCTTCATAATAATTTAATAAATGTATAGCAACATCTGTAATTTTTGATTTATTTGAAGAAAGATATTTAGGCCTTAAAAATGGAGTTTCGATTCTCGTATATTTTTTTGCGATAGATAAAATTTTTCTCGAATCTGTGGAAACTATAATTTTATTTTTTCCAACAACCCTTTTAGCCAGATTAATTGTGTAATGAATTAATTCTTTTTTATTAATTAATTTTAAATTCTTATTTTTTATACCTCTTGACCCTGATCGCGCAGGAATTAATATGAGATTACTCATATTTTTTTTAAAATTAAATTTATTATTTTTGCTTGTTTTAAAATCTCTTTCTTAGAAGTTTTTACATAAATAGGAATTGAAACTGAACTTTCTAAGAGATATTTAGTATATCTATAACCTTTTTTAAAATTTGTAATACTGTTTTTCATGTGACTCCACGTTCCAGAAAAATGCCAGTCAATTGCATCTGGTAAATTTTTAGTACTATAACCATATTTATTAAATTCATTTACAAATGTTAGCGCTTGATTTTTAGATTTAAATTGAAAGATTAAAGTATCAGCCAATTCTCCTTTTGAATCTACAATTTTTCTATAAGAAATAACATTATTATAGTTAATAATATTGTTTTTTAATAAGCTTTTGTTTTCTTGATTCTTTTTAATTATATATTTTAATTTTTTTAACTGAGCTATTCCAACCGCTGCTTGTAGTTCATTCATTCTAAGGTTTAATCCATGTATTGTTCTGGTGTCTCTACCTCTAGGAAATATTTTATTAGACTCGTGTCCATGATCAATAAATTCTTTGCAAAATTTATGAATTTTTTTATTATTTGTAACTATTAAACCACCCTCACCTGTACTTATAATCTTTTGAAAATCCAAACTAAAAACTCCAATATCTCCCATTGTGCCTAAATATTTTTTTTTATATTTTGCACCAAAAGATTCGCAAGCATCTTCTAATATTTTAATCTTATTCTTTTTAGCAATTTTAAAAATTCTATCCATTTCGCAAGGATTACCCAACATCGAAACTGGAACTATTAGTCTAGTCTTTTTTGTAATATTCTTCTCAATAAGATTAGGATCTAAATTATAAGATTTATTAATGTCTAAAAAACGCACTTTAGCGCCACATTCTATTATACTCTCTGCGGTTGCAACAAAAGTAAAAGCTTGTGTTATAACTTCATCATTTCTTTTTATTCCTAAAGCTTTCATCGCAACATATTGTGCCATTGTGCCAGAAGTGGTTGCAACGCAATATTTTACTTTTAAAAATTTTGCTACTTGTTTTTCAAATGCCCTAACTCTAAAAATATTATTTCTTCTTTCATTAAATCCATGCGCAAAAAGAACACCGTTTGAATTTTTAAAAATATCTATTAAATTTTTTTTCTCTTCTTTTCCAATAATTTCCCAGCCAGGCATATTATAAATATTTTACTATTAAATTTTTAAAAATTTTACTTTTAATATTCATTTTTATAGGATTTTGATCAAAAGCTTTTTGCTGTGTTCTCATAATTTTTAAAATAAAATTTAAATTTTTTAAGGACAAGTCAAAATAGCTTAATTTTTTTGGAACTTTTAATTTATCAAATATTTTAATAAAATAATTTAAAAAACTTTTTGGATCTTTTGAATTTTTAAGATTTAATATTTTTGATAAACTTTTATACTTATTATAACCATTATTAATATTATATTTAATGATATCCAAAACAAACATTCCACCTCCGATACCATGCGGAACCTTATAATAAACACTTAATGGATAAGAAATTGCAGATGCTATTCCGCTTCCAGAATTCATTTGAACAATACCTGATAAATGCGCAGCAAATAATAAATCTAATCTTTTGTCTAAATTTGGTCTAGATTTTGTCAAATCTAGAATTGACTTACTAATCAAACTTATAGATTTTTCTGCTAAAATGTCTGAAAATATATTACTTTTGTTGCACGTATAACCCTCGATGCTATGAACAAATGCATCTAATGCGGCACCGATAGCGGAAAATTTTGGACAAGTTACAGTATTTACAGCATCAAGAATCGAAAAATCGGCAAACATGAATTTTCCATTAATGCCCATTTTTTTTTTTTCTATTTCATCTACAAAAGAGGCGTTATAAGAAGCTTCGCTGCCGGTTCCAGCTGTTGTTGGAATACAAATTATTGGACAGCCTTTTTTATTTAATTTATTAAAACCTCTATAATATAATGGTTTCTTTTTATTTTTTATTAATGCGGCAATTGCTTTAGCGGTATCCATGCAGCTACCTCCTCCTATAGCAACTATGGTCTTAAAATAAAATTTTTTAGTCTTCTTTAAATAGTAATTTAAAGAATTATATGTGGGTTCATTTTTCCCAGAAATTATGATTTTTTTAATTTTAAAATATTTTTTAAATTTATTATGATATTTTTTCCAAGTACCTGAATTATAAAAACCTTCGTCTATAAAAAATAATGGATCCGAGAAATTCTTATTTATTAGAATTTCTGGCAAACGAATTGTTGAACCGTTTTTTACTAAACAATTAGAGTTTGTTAAAAATTCAAAATTATTTTTCATAAAAAATTTTTATTTTAATCGAGATCTAATTTTTGTTATTCTTAATAAAGAATTGTTCTTTTTAAGAAAGTATTTAAGGTATAATTAGATATAATTAAAAATATAAATTATTATTTTATTAATTATTTATTATATATAAGATTTAATTAAATGTTTATAAAAAAAGCCAAAAAAAAAGTCTTATTAATCGCTGAGGCATGCGACAATCACTTTGGAGATATAGATCTAGCTAAAAAATTTGTAATACTTGCTAAAAAATCTGGCGCTGATGCAATAAAATTTCAACATCATATACCAGATGAAGAAATGCTACCTATGGTACCAAAGTCTAGCAACTTTAAAATTTCATTATATAAATTTTTAAAAAAATATGCACTAAAAATTTCTCACCATGAATTACTTATGAACTTTTGCAGAAAACAAAAAATCAAATATCTATGTACACCTTTTAGTTTAAAAGCAGCTATGGAATTAAACGAGATGGGACTTGATACTTTTAAAATTGGTTCTGGAGAATTTACCGATTTGCCGTTTATAAAAAAAATTTTAAATTTTAATAAACCAATAATTTTATCTACCGGTATGTCAAAAATTGGAGATATTAAATTTATGAATAAATTTATTAATAAATGGAGAAGAAATAATTCAATTGCAGTAATGAACTGTACTAGCGAGTACCCGCCAAATTTTGAAGATTTAAATCTAGGTTTTATTCCAAAACTTAAAAAAATCTGCAATAAATTTACTGTAGGTCATTCTGATCATACAAATAATATCTTTACGAGTTTATCTGCTGTTACATTGGGTGCTCGCATTATTGAAAAGCATGTTTTTATAAATTACAAATCAATAGGCCCTGATAGAGAAGTTTCTATTTCTTTTGATCAACTTAAAGAATTGGCTCAGGGAATAAGAATAATAGAAAAATGTTTAGATGATAAAAAAAGAATATACCAAAAAGAAAGGCAAATCGAAAAATGGGCCAAGAGAAGTATTGTTTCAACACAAGACTTGTTTCCTGGAAACAAATTGTCAGAAAAAAATATATGGTCTAAAAGACCTGGCACAGGAATATCTTCAAGACTTTATTTTAAGTATCTTGGTAAGATTGTTAAAAAAAAAATTGATAAAAATAAGTTAATCAAAAATTCAGATTTAATTTAAAATGAAACTTCTTTTTTTTACTGGATCGCGGGGTGAATGGGGGTATTTAAGACCTATATTAGAAAAGTGCAAAAAAAAAAAAATTAAATATAATATTTGCGCCACTAATATGCATCTTCTTTCGAATTTTGGAAAAAGCATTGACGAAATCACGAGAGATGGTTTTAAAGTCACAGATAAAATTTATATGGCTCTCGATGGTTATGACCACTTTACCATGACTAAATCATTGGGTGTTTTAATTTCTTCTTTTTCTGACGTTATAATGCGACTAAAACCTGATTGGATCGTAATCGCTGGCGACAGAGGAGAAACGTTAGGAGCAGCAATTGTTGGTGCATATACTTATACACCTGTAGCTCATATTCAAGCTGGAGAGCTTTCTGGAAGTATCGACGGAATGGCAAGACACGCTATTGGGAAGCTATCACATTTGCATTTTTCAGCAAGCAAAGATGCAACGCAAAGATTAATAAAACTTGGGGAAGAAAAATTTCGAATTAAACAGGTAGGAGCACCTCAATTGGATGACCTTAATGTTATATTAAAAAATAAAAATAAAGATTTTTTAAAAAAAATAGGCTTAGAAGGAATTAAAAACTATATATTAATTATTTATCACTCAAATACTGACGAATTAGAAAAATTAGAAAAAAATTTTTATGAGTTAAAAAAAAGTTTAGAAAAGCTGCCAAAAAATATATCTAAAATTTGGATTATGCCAAATAATGATGCTGGATCGGTAATTTTGAATAATCTAATCTTAAATAATTCAGACAATAATACACATATTTATAAAAACTTATCTCGTACAATTTATTTAAATTTGCTTAAAAATTGCAAATTTATTATTGGGAATTCAAGCTCAGGTATAATTGAAGCTGCTACTTTTTTAGTTCCGTCTATAAATCTTGGCAATCGACAAAATAAAAGATTACAAAATAAAAATATTATAAATATAACGCGTGAAAAAGAGTATCTAATTACTAAAGCAATTGAGAAAATTATTACAGGAAAGTTCCAGATATCTAAAAAAATTAAAAACTTATATGGCGATGGTAAATCTTCAGAAAAAATTATTAATATTTTGCTAAAAACTAAAATAAATAATAAACTTTTAAACAAAAAGATCACTTATTAAATAATAATGAAAAAAAATTTTAAAGATATAGTCGTAGGAGATAATTTAGCAATTTTAGACACAATTATTATAATTAAAAATAATAAAAAAAAAACAATAATAGGCCTAATAGATATTGAAGATATTATTAATTTTATAATAAATAAAAAAGATCTCAAATCGAATGTAAAAGAAATAATGAATACATCTTTTAAATACTTGCAGTCAAGAGATATGGCTAAGGCTAAAATATTGTTTAAAAAATTTAATTTACATTTAATACCGGTTCTTAATAAAAAAAGACATTTAACTGATATAATTTATTTAAAAGATCTAATTAAATAAAATTAAATAAATAATAATAGCAAATTAAAAAATACGGATAATTTTTACTTTTTATAAGATAATATTTTATGTATAGTTTTGTGAACAGCTAAAGCGTCATTACTGCTACAAAAAATCTTTTTATTGTAAATTATTGCATCAAATATATTCTTAACAATATTGATAAAATGATATTTATATTTTTTTTGTAGGAAATTATTTTTATAATTAAAAAAAGAATAATCGTAACTTAATATATTTTTATCTTTATTTGATTTTACAATCCAAGTTATGCCTCCATCATAAGTTTCAATAATCTTTTTTGAAAAAATTAATTTGATCTCTAACATGCTAGAATCTCTACTATTAGAGCATATAAAATTTATATTTCCATTGTTAACTCTTAATATGAAAGATATGGATGGATCATTTTTATTATAATCATATATTTTTTTACCTATATTAACGATTTTTGTTTCACCAAAAAAAAAATTTATTAAATCAATAATATGCGATCCAGTATTTAAAAGGCCTTTATTATAAATAGAATAACCAACTCTAAACTTTCCATATAAATTATTTTTTATATTTTTTTTTATTGCCAACGTTGTTTCGTCACATCTTCTGTGAAAATTAACAGCTAGCAATATTTTTGCTTTATTAAATTTTTTACTTATATTTAAACACTGCTTGTAATTTAAAGTTAAAGGTTTTTCACAAAAAACTATTTTTGGCTTTTTTTTAATTTTTAATATTTTTTGTAGAACTTTATAGTGAGAAGATGTGGGAACGGAAACTATTATTAATTCATTGCTTAAATTTGCTAAAGAATTTAAATTGTTAAAGGCGTATTTAAAACTCCATTTTTTTTTAAATTTTAGTGCTCTTCTATAATTGTAATCAAAACACGCTAACGGTTTAAAGATTTTAATTTTAGAAAACGCATCTGCGTGAGTATAGACTCCCTTTAAAACTTGTTTACTTTTATAATTACCAGCTATATTTCCGCATCCAATTAAAGAATAGTTAATTATTTTTTTCATTATTTTTTAAAACCTTAAATAAAAATTCAGCTTTTTTCCAATCATCCAAATTATCTATATCAACTGAGCGCCATTTGGATATTAGAAAACCAATAGAATTAGGTAGAATTTCTTTTTTTTCTAACCAGGTATTTATGGAGGCCCAATAAAATTGACCCACGTCATGATAAGATTTAATCAAATCTTGAGTTCGTTTTAACGCATATTTTTTATCAAAAAATTTAATTTTGTTTTTTTTTTTCAATTTAAATCCGCGTTGTATTGGATGCGGATATTCAGTGACTGATGTTACAAAACTATTTTTATTTTTTTTTAAAACTGTCAGGCTTTTTTTTAAATCTACAGAAGATAAAAAGGGATTGCATGGATAAACGCAGCAAACATATTTAATATTGAACTTCTGCTTCAAAATTTTAATAGCATGCTGAATAACTGGTCTTGTTGGGGTATAATTATCAGCTAAATTAGGTGGCCTAGATATTATACAATCAAATCCTAATTTTTTGGCTATTACTTTAATCTTATTGCTGTCTGTTGTTAAAACTATCTTTGAAAAAATTTTGCTTTTTTGCAAAGTTCTTAAAGTCCAATACAAAACAGGTTTTGAATAAAATTTTCTTATATTTTTATTCTTTATTCTTTGACTGCCACCTCTTGCTGGAATAATTGCGCAAATCATTTTTAAAAATCTATCAAAAATCTAGATAAAATATATTTTATCTCTTTAATAGTTAAAAAAATATTTTCTTCAGAATTGTATGAATAGAAAAATTTAATTTTTTTATTAATAATTTTTTTTCCATATCTTTTTTGAAATTTCTCTTGAAGAATTATAAAATATTTGTCAAAATCAAAAGAATTATAACTTTCAGCTTTAGTAATTAATTCCTCATGTAATTTTTCTCCTGGTCTTATACCTATGATATTAAATTTGCAGCTACTATCTAGTGCTTTAGCTAGGTCAGTAACTTTAAATGATTTTAATTTTGGAACAAAAATCTCACCACCTAATCCATTATTTAAAGCCAAAATTACTAAATTAATTGCTTCATCCATTAAAATATTAAATCTTGTCATACTTAAGTCTGTAATATTAAAAACATGACCTTTAGATTTAAATTTTAAAAATTCTGGCAAAACAGAACCTCTGCTTCCAAGAACATTTCCATACCTAACAACAGAAAATCTTGTAAGATTTTTTCCTGTAATATTATTTGCTGATATAAAAAGTTTCTCAGCACATAATTTAGTAGCGCCATATAAATTTATTGGAGCAACGGCCTTATCCGTTGATAAAGCTAAAACTTTTTGGACATTGTTATGCAATGAAGCCTCAATAATATTCTGCGCACCTATAACATTTGTTTTAATAAACTCTATAGGATTGTATTCTGCTGCCGGAACTTGTTTTAATGCGGCCGCATGAACTACAAAATCTAATTCTTTAAAAGCATATAATAATCTATCTTTATCCCTAACGTCACCTAAGAAAAATCTTAAATTATTATTACTTTTAAAATCTAATTCTTTTTGAAGTTGATCTTGTTTAAATTCATCTCTGCTAAAAATAATTATTCTCGAAAATGGAAATTTATTTTTTAATAAATACGAAATAAAATTCTTACCAAAAGAACCCGTTCCTCCTGTAATCAAAATTGATTTATTTCTAAACTTATTCATTTTTAGTAAAAATTAATTATATTATATTAATAATACACTTGGTTATTATTTATAAACTTTATATATTCAAGGTTATATATTTGCTAGGTAAACTTTTTTTTACACCCACTTTATAAATATTATTAATAGTTTTTAATTTACATAATTTTGCAAGGACTAAACCTGTCGTCTCTGTTCCGGCAACGACTTTATATTTTAAAATAATATCTTCAAGTTTTTTTGACCTAATAATATTTTTTATCTTTAGATGATTTTTTTTAAATCTAAAATATTTACTCGAATTCTCCGTAGGATGTGGCTTTATATCTATATCAAAGTTTTTATATTTTTTTAACTTAGCAATTTTATGTAGAAATTTTTTTAATAAAATTAAATCAATATTATTCTTCTTTAACGCCTCGTCATAATTACTAGAGAGATATAAGATATTTTTTGACAAAACTTTAAATTTTTTTACTGTTTTTATAAAATTTAAAAAATAAAAATTTTTGATTTTAAAAACCTTGACTCTGTTCTTAAAAATTTTTTTTATCTTTAATTGTGACGTCTTGTCAAAAACCAATATTATATTTGGAAGAATTAATTTTTTATTTCTAACAAACCTTTTTTTATAATTAATCCAATGATCTATAAATGTTAAACAAATTTTATTAAATTTTTTTGCATACTTAATTGCTTTATATTCTAGATCTGTTTGCCATCCGGTTCCTGTTATGATGATGTCTGATTTTTTAATATTATTTATGAAACTATATTTTTTTTTCTTTTTCAAAATACTTAATGCAGGGCCTCTTAAATAATATTCGGGTCTAATGTTGTAGCAATCTATAAAACCTTTTATTAAATTTGCTCCTCCAACGTCATGGGAGACTACTAATATTTTTTTATTTATTAATAAATTTTTAATATTTTCCACACTTTTTCAAAAGTTTTAAAAATTAACTCAACATCTTTAATTGATATCTCAAATAAACAAATTTGAAATGCTATAAAACTTTTATCATGCATCTCTTCTGCCACAGGACATATTCCTTTCTTATAATTAATTTTGTCATTATAAATTGACCATGGAAAACCTTTGGCTCCATAAGCTATTTTTTTTTGATACATTGGGAGCAAATGAATATTAATATAACCCTCCACTAAACCTTGCAAACCTTCTGATTTTAAACAATTAACTAAGAAAGCTCTGCTATATTTAATTTTTTTCCAATCTAATAAAATAGGATAAATATAATAGTTGTGAGAAAAACTTTCGTGAGCAGAAGGTGTTAATAAAAAAGGTATTTTTTTAAGTTTTTTATTTAATAAACTTATAACTTTATTTCTATTTTTAATTATCTTTTTTAATTTTTTATATTGTTCAATTCCTATTGCAGCTTCGATTTCTCCCATTCTAAAATTATATCCCAACATATTTATTAATTTTTTCTTAGAATCGTTTTTTAGGGCTGCCTCCGCGTGATTGCGAATTAATCGTACTTTTTTAGCTAATAAATCACTGTTTGTAACTACAACGCCCCCCTCTCCTGTATTAATATGTTTATGATAATTTAAACTGAAGCCACCAATATCACTCAGTGTTCCAGTAATTTTTCCATTATAAAAACTATAGGGAGATTGGGCGGAATCTGTTATTAATTTTATTTTGGTTCCTTTAATTACTTTTTTTATACCATCAATATTGCAACTTTGACCAAAAATATCAGCAGCAATAATAGCCACTGTTTTTTTGGTAATTTTTTTTTTAATACTTTCAGGGTCTATATTAAAAGTTTTTCTATCAATATCTGCAAAAACAGGAATTGCATTCCAGTGCAAAATAGCGGTTGCAGAAGCACACATCGACCAAGGTGTAGTGATAATTTCATCCCCTGGGTTTACATCAATAGCACCTACAGCTGCTATTAAGCCTGATGTCCATGAATTCAGCGTTATTGCATGCTTAACTTTGTAAAATCTTGCTAAGTAATTCTCAAATTTATTTATATAATAACCTCCCTGAGAATTCTTTCCATCGCCCGCAATAAAAGAAGATAACTTCCCACTTTTAATTACTCTAGTCGCAGCAGTTAACTCTTCTTTGCCAATTGAATTATACTTTTTAAAATTTTTTTTAATTAACTTTGACCCACCATAAAATGCTAAATCATTTTTATTATAAAATTTCATTTTTTAATTCTGACTTAGAAATAATCGAATTTTACTAATTATTTTTTTCTGCATATTTTCCTTTAAATTATAAAATATCGGCAAACTAAAACTATTTTTATAATAATATTCTGCTCCTTTATAAAAAGATAAATCTATTTTATTTTTAAATAATTTAAACTTATAAATAGGAATATAATGATACTGACAAAATATATTGTTTTTTTTTAAAAATTTTAACAATTCATCTTTGGTAGATCTTATTTCTTTAAAATTTATTGATATCAAAAAAAGATGATAGGATGGTTTGTTGCTATTTTCTAGAGGAAGGCTTATAGAATTAACAATTCCATTTAAGCCAGCCTTGTAAATATTAAATATTTTTCTTCTATAATCTATAAATTTATCTATTTTTTTTAATTGTCCTAAACCAAGGGCACAATTTATATCACTGAGTCTATAATTAAAACCAGATTTGCTTAAATTATATTTCCAATGAAAATTTTTATCCTTGTCAATACCATGTGATCGTAAAGAAATAATTTTCTCATAAAAGAATTTATTATTTGTAGTTACTAGACCACCCTCACCAGAGGTAATTGTTTTTACAGGATGTAAAGAAAATGTCGAAATATCAGAATGTTTGCAACAACCAATAGGTGAATATTTTTTATTATCAAAATATCTGGCACCAAGCGCATGACAGGCATCTTCTATTAAATAGCAATTAAATTTTTTTTTAATCTTATAAAATTCAATAGTATTTTCAGGATACCCTCCTAAATACATTGTGACTATTGCTTTAATTTTTCTTAACTTATTATTCTTTATACATTCTAAAAGTGTTTCTGGAGTCATCTGCCCTGTTAAAGGATTCACGTCTGCTAAAAAAATTTTTGCATTCATTAACCTCGCCATATTATAAACTGCTATAAAATTAACAGCAGGCATAATTATCACGTCATCTTTTTCAAGATCTATGGCCATTAAAGCTAAATGAAGAGCAGAAGTTCCGCTATGGCAGGATGCTACATATTTCACTTTTAAAAATTTCGAAATTTTGTTCTCAAATTTTTTTACATAAAGACCTGTTGTAATCAAATCTTCTTTCAAGGCCTTAGAAACAAGTCTAATATCCTGACTATCTATATATTGACGGCCATAAGGAATAATTTTCATATAAAAATTCTTAATTTTTTTAATAATGATTTCTTTAAGGGGCCTTCACGCTTTATGTTATAAGGAGATTTTTTATTTAGCAGTTTTTCAAAATAAACTGGCTGAATTCCAAACCCCGGTCTAATAACTCTTATATTTTCTTTAGTAAACTTTTCCCCTTTTTTAATATCAGAAACCGCATAAATAGATCTCCTAAACTGCAAACTCTGGTTTTCACTTTTATTTCTAAAAAAATATTTTTTCCCCAACATTAAAGACGTCTCTTTAATAACTTGCGCATATTCTTTGATTTCTTTTCCCTTTAAAGAGAAAGCAAGATCAAAACCTTCTTTTTGTCCCTCTAAAGCTATATGTTTTTCAATAACTTCTGCTCCTGCTGCAATTGCTGCAGCGACAACCTTATTGTCTATGGAATGGTCAGAGAAACCGACTTTACAATTATATCTTTCTTTTAAAATCTTAATATTATTAAAATTAAAATCTGAAATCTTTGAAGGATAATTGCTAACACAATATAAAAGGATTATTTCTTTTGCGCCATTTTTTTTTGCTGTTTTATAGGCCACGTCTATTTCCTTAAGGTTTGCCATGCCGGTTGAAATAATTATTGGTTTTTTTGTTTGAGCTATTTTTTTAATTAAAGGAATATGATTCATTTCAAATGAAGCAACTTTATAAAATGGACAATTAAGACTTTCTAAAAGATCAACAGCAGACTCATCAAAGGGAGTACTAAAACAAGTAATTTTTAATTTTTTTGCATAATCGAATAGTTCCTTGTGCCACTCAAATGGTGTCTGTGCTTTTTTATATAAATCCCATAATGTTTTACCTTTCCACAAACCTTTTTTTATTAAAAATTCAATTCTTTTACTTTTAATTGTAATTGTACTAGGAGTGTAACTTTGGAGCTTTACAGCATCAGCTCCATATTTTTTTGCGGCTTCAATTAGTTTTTTTGCTTTTTTTAAAGATCCATTATGATTCGCAGATATCTCAGCAATAAAAAAGGGATTACGGTTTAATGAATTTTTAAATATCAAGTTATGCTTTCAATTTTATAATAATTAAAATAAATTAATAAAATCAAAAAGTATATGAAAAAAAGTAAAAAAAATTACTTAAAAATAATATCTCAGATTGAATCTGTAAGAAAAAAAAATAACACTAATTGGATGGACATACTAAGAATTGCCTTTGAAAATAATCCTCAAAAAACTGCGAAAGTTATGTCAAAAATATATAAAGATGATAAAAAAATAGGGTCTCTAGCTAAAAAACTTTTATAATTTTTTATTTAAAAATACTTCACTATATTTTTCTTTAGAAATTTTTTCCCAGTCTTTTTTTAAAAGTCTTAAATTAAAAAACTTTTCACTGTCATCGTAATTTATTAGGGTATGAGCCCACCGAATATGCCAATCTTTTATCCATTCAAATTCTTTCAATACCTGGCATGTTAATTGATCTACAATATTTATTGAAAAGAGTTTTTCAAAGAGGAAAAATTTTAAAATTGTTCCAAATTTAATTTTGGATTTAATATTTGTGTCTGTAAAAAAACCCCAAGTACAAGATTTTTTTTTTTGATCAAAATCTTTACCATAACCAACGCCTATGAATTGTTCTCTATATCTAAGGACATAATAGTGATAAAAATCTGTTTTTGCTAAATAATCAAAATATCTATAATGATCATCTCTAGTTATTAAATCCTTATTGAATGAGGCTTCTCTGGTTTGATCTTGATTTCTTAATTCTAAAGTTTTATCCAAATCTCCTTTTCCAAGTAAATCAAAACTAAAATTATTAATCATAATAAAAAATAACTTTTTTTAAAACATCTATGGATATTATAACATTGTAATTTGTATCTAAA
>Ga0209191_1001740_pt1 | contig 14134 bp, 14 predicted proteins | sample S_130626_EF_Meta_FD_187320 | JGI IMG/M metagenome (GOLD analysis project Ga0209191, IMG submission 187320) | Freshwater microbial communities from Lake Simoncouche, Canada to study carbon cycling - S_130626_EF_MetaG (SPAdes) (version 2) | ecosystem: Environmental > Aquatic > Freshwater > Lake ... | reverse complement strand
AGTTAGATCAGTGAAGTCGGGGACATGTCGGTAAGCACAAATTAGTAGGTGGCCTGGGTTGTATGGATAGAGATTCATAACAACATAGGCTGTTATGCCGCGATGAACAATTAATCCCTCTTCATCCGACAAAGTTGGAATTCTGCAAAACGGGCAGGCAACATCATTGCCTTCTAAAGGGCGATTTTCACCTCGTAAATACTCCAAACGATGCGGGGCCCAGAGACGCTGCCATCCATCTGGCATTCCCGCACCATCAATAGAATTACTCACTGCTTAAACCTGGGTACGTTCCTGAACTACCTTTTTGATTTCAGCGATCGCATCTTTGATTGGGATCCCGTTCTTCTGCTCGCCATTTCGGTAGCGGAAAGAAACTGCCCCAGCCTTTTGATCCTCTTCACCAGCAATCACCATGAAGGGAATCTTTTGCATTTGAGCGTTGCGAACCTTCTTTTGCATTCGATCATCTGATGAATCAAGTTCTGCGCGAATTCCAGCCTTTCTCATCTGCTGGATAACATCACCTAAGTAATCACCGAATGTGTCAGCAACTGGAATACCAATTGCTTGAACAGGTGCAAGCCATGGTGGGAATGCCCCGCTGTAATGCTCAGTTAGAACTCCAAAGAATCTTTCGATTGATCCGAACAAAGCTCTGTGAATCATTACTGGACGTTGACGAGTTCCATCTGTTGCTGAGTATTCCAATTCAAAACGTTGAGGCAGTTGAAAATCAACTTGAATCGTGGACATCTGCCAGGTGCGACCGATTGCATCTTTTGCCTGTACCGAAATTTTTGGACCATAAAAAGCTGCGCCACCCTCATCCAGAACTAATTCAAGATTTTGCGCAGTTGCCGCTTTGCGGAGAGCCTCTGTTGCTTCAGCCCAATCAGCATCTTCACCAACAAATTTTTCAGGGTTTTTTGTTGAAAGTTCTAGGTAGAAATCATTTAAACCATAATCACGAAGAAGATTCAGCACGAATGTAAGCAAGGAATCTAATTCGCCAACCATTTGATCTTTTGTGCAATATATGTGCGCATCATCTTGAGTAAATCCACGTGCACGAGTGATGCCGTGTAGAACGCCAGATTTTTCATAACGATAGACAGTTCCGAACTCGAATAAACGCAATGGCAGTTCGCGATATGAACGCCCACGAGATCTATAGATCAAATTGTGGAAAGGGCAGTTCATGGGCTTCATGTAGTACTGCTGCCCAGCACGCTTAACCGATCCGTCTTCGTTGTATTCCTCATCCAAAATCATTGGTGGATACATTCCATCGGCATACCACTGCAAGTGACCAGAGGTTTCAAACAATGCAGCCTTGGTTAAGTGAGGCGAGTAAACAAACTCATAACCCTCTTCTTCATGACGAATTCGCGAGTAATCTTCCATCGCACGGCGCACAATGCCACCCTTTGGATGAAACACCGCAAGTCCTGATCCAATTTCTTCAGGAAATGAAAATAGATCTAGTTCAGTTCCTAAGCGACGATGATCTCGCTTTTCCGCCTCTGCCAAGAGTTCCAAATAGCCGTTGAGTTCATCTTGTGATGGCCAGGCTGTTCCGTAAATGCGTTGCAACATTGGATTCTTCTCAGAACCACGCCAATAAGCTGCTGCAGTGCGCATCAATTTGAATGCAGGAATAAGTTTTGTTGAAGGTAAATGAGGACCTCGACATAGATCGCTCCACACCGGATTGCCATCACGGCCTAAGTTGTCATAAATAGTTAATTCGGATCCGCCTACTTCAACAGATGCTTCCTCACCAGCAGGACCTTTGATGCCAATTAATTCACACTTATATGGCTCGTGTGCCAATTCCTTTAATGCTTCTGCTTCTGTAGTAACACGTCGCTTGAAACGCTGTCCCTCTTTAATGATCTTGCGCATCGCGCTTTCAATCTTTGTTAAATCATCTGGGTTAAATGTGTCCTCTGGGTCAAAATCGTAATAGAAGCCATCTTTGATTGGAGGACCAATACCTAGGCGTGTGTTTGCATAAACCTCTTGCACGGCTTGTGCCATAACGTGGGCAGTTGAATGCCGTAGAACTTCCAGGCCAGTTGGTGATGAGATCAAAACTGATTCAACAACATCGCCATCAACTAGATCGGTCCACAGATCTTTAAGGACTCCGTTGACCTTACAAACAACAATTTCTTTATTCTCGGCAAAGATATGGGTCGGACGTTGATCGGCTTCTACTTGAAGCTTCGCGCCATCAACTGTGATCGATATCTGGGACATGTGCTTAGCCTACCGAAGTCCTAAGCGCCATCGCTTCTATTTCATCCCGAAATTCATGTGATTGGGATAATTCTCGACCATCTATAGATGCAATTGGCTGTGCTATCCGAAGGCTACTTAATAAGAAAGCAGATTCGATATCTCCAATTTCAGATACGGCAATAGATCGGACCATGACATCACAGTTCTCAATAACTAAGGCACGCATCACTCCAGCCAGAACACCATCGGAAAGAGGTGGTGTGCACCAACTGCCGGCAATCTTAAGGAGCACATTGGTCACCGCTCCCTCGCATATTTTGCCTTCAGCACTAGTAACTAGTGTTTCATCAAATCCGTTCACCCGAGCTTGCTCAAGAATTTCTAGGCGGTGGTTATATGGATAGGTTTTAACAGGAATGCCTTCGATAACTAATGCGATGGGATGAGTTCGGACCTTGGCTGCTGAGGAAACTTCTATGTATGGAAGATGAACTGCGGCCCAATTACCTGAAGCGTCAAAAGAAATCCGCAGGAGTCCAGTGGAATATCTTTCGGCGATTAGTAGCGTTGCAATCGACTCTCGCACTAACTCTTCGCTAGGTAATGCAATATTCACTTTCGCCGAACTATTGACCGCTCTTCGCATGTGACGAGACAGCGCCCATGGCTTTCCATCTACAGTTTTTATAGTTTCAAAAATTCCAGCGCCCTCTAGCCATCCAAGGCTTGTGCACTGAGATTGCTCTATGGGAACCAGAGAGCCGTTAACAATTACTTTCACTGTAGCTCTCCCCCAGCAATAGAAATTAATCGCTTAGCTTTGAGTTGCGTTTCTTCCCATTCGGCATGGGCATCACTGCCCCATGTAATTCCGGCACCTGTCCCAAAATTAATATGCGAATCCTTCCAAAAAGTGCGAATCGCTACTGATAGAACCGCCTGATTGCCTTGAATCCAACCAAGAGCGCCACAATAGGGACCGCGAGCAATTTCATTGTCTGAAATTACCTGCGTTGCCGATGACTTCGGTGCACCACTGACCGAACCCGGAGGTGATAGCGCTGTAAAGATTTGGCTCCAGGAAATGTTGTCTATCAATTCGCCTTGAACATCAGAGACTAGATGTTGTAATCCTGGATGCTCTTCACTCGAAAGAAGTCGCGGAACTTCGACAGTTCCACTCTTACAAATCTGACCTAAGTCATTGCGCATCAAATCCACGATCATGACATTTTCTGCTTGATCTTTAGCGCCAAACTGTTGGGAATTGTTGGGCTGTGTTCCCTTAATCGGTGAACTTTTCACAATTGATCCATTTCGGCTGAGAAACAATTCCGGAGAGGCAGATGCAATCATCAGTCCTGGAATTTCGAAATAACTTGCCCACGGTGCTGGATTGCTTTTCAAGATCTCAGAGAAAAGGCCACGTAGCGATTGACCCTCATCTTGATGAATTAGACGGCGACAGGCGTTGACTTGATATACCCAACCATCGGCGACTGAACTTCTGATTCTTTCAACGTAGGCAACATATTGATCAGCGCTAAGGGATGAACTCCACAAACCTTTCAGTGGCATCCAGGGAGTTAGTGGAAATGGTGCATCAACAACTGTTGCAAATTTGGCGGCTGTAAATTCATTCTCAAATGTTGTTGATACCGCCCAAAAGCCGCCATCTTCTAAACAGACAGGGTCATGTGAAACTTCAACAAGATCGGTGGCAAGCCTGCCACCCATCCAAAAGAGTGAAGAATTTTCCGCATATGGCACGGGCTAACGCTAACCAATCAACCTCACTTTGGCGCTTACGCCTCTCCTGCGATAGATTTACCCTCCTCGCGGACGTAGCGCAGTTGGTAGCGCGGAACCTTGCCAAGGTTCAGGTCGCCGGTTCGAACCCGGTCGTCCGCTCTGATATTCGCCGTTTGGATTGAACTCTCTAGGGAATGAAATCTAACGGCGATATTTCTATGGTCGGGTGGCCGAGAGGCGAGGCAAGGGACTGCAAATCCCTCTACACGGGTTCAAATCCCGTCCCGACCTCCATTATTAGTGAAAGAGTTCGCTCTACACATAACGGAGGCACAATGTCTGCAGATGATTCAACAAGGCCATGGGGTCGTTATGAAGTTCTGCAGGAAAGTGAACTTCATAAAGTTAAATGCATCTACGTAAAGCCAGGAACTCGTCTTTCATATCAACGCCATCAAAAGCGTCGCGAACATTGGGTGATTGTTTCCGGTATCGCAACTGTTGTTCTAGATGGTGAAACATTTACAAAGCTTCCGGGTGAAACAGTTGCTGTTGAGGTGGGACAGCTTCATCGGATCGGCAATAGCGGGGTCGAAGAATTGATATTCATCGAAGTTCAAACTGGCACATACTTTGGTGAAGATGACATTGAGCGCATCGAGGATGATTACGCCCGATAATCCCCTGTTGTATAGTTCATCCACCTAAGGATCGTTGGCTCAGCGGTAGAGCACCACATTGACATTGTGGGGGTCACTGGTTCGATCCCAGTACGGTCCACTTAGATAGATCTCCAAATTACTTAGAGATGCCTCACATTTAACAGATCTAACCCCTGCATTGGCAATGCCTACTCGCGAGTTCGCCTCTTTCATCTTTAGAGTTGATACATGGAGAGAGCTGTTACATACCCAACCATTATTCAAGGTGGCATGGGTATCGCCGTCTCTTCTTGGCAATTAGCTCAGCAGGTAGCGATGGCAGGTGAGCTTGGAGTTATCTCAGGCACGGCTATCGATTCAGTTGTTGCGCGCCGCCTACAAGATGGAGATATTTCAGGCGATATTCGCCGCGCAATGTCGCATTTTCCAAACCAAAAAACTATTGCTGAGATTATGGACCGCTTCTTTGTTGAGGGTGGTCGCCCCGCAGATAAGCCATATTTAGATGTTCCAAAGTTAAGTATTAAGGGGAATCTTTTCTCAAACAATTTATTGGCAGTATCTAGCTTCGTTGAAGTCTGGCTAGCCAAAGAAGGTCATAACGGCCTCATCGGAATGAACATCTTAGAAAAGATTCAATTAGCAATTCCTGCCCAGCTCTATGGCGCAATGCTTGCTGACGTTGATTACATTCTTATTGGTGCTGGTATTCCTGCTCAAATTCCACATCTGCTCAATGAGATTTCGGTTGGTAATAAAGTTGCGATGAAGGTAGAAGTTGCAGAAACAAAGGATAAGCATTATTTGCATTTCGATCCCACCACCCTCGGAATCGAAAACTTTCCAATCAAGCGTCCACAATTTTTGGCTATCGTTTCTTCACACGCGCTTGTCGCGTATTTGAATAAGGATGAAGAAACAAAGCCAGATGGATTTGTCATTGAGTATCACGTTGCGGGCGGTCACAACGCTCCCCCTCGTGCTAAAAATGCAATTGATGGTAATGGCGAAGCAATCTACAACGACGCAGATATTCCTAATCTAGAAAAGATCTTGGCCGCTGGTTCTCCCTTTTGGCTAGCTGGAGGTTTTGCCACCCCAGCAAAGGTTGTCGAAGCTTTGGCACATGGCGCAAAAGGCGTTCAAGTGGGTTCAGTCTTCGCATTATCTAACGAATCTGGATTCACCGACGAAAACCGCTCCAATGTTCTCAACTCTCTCGCAGATCCAAACATGCGCGTTCTTACAGATGCAAGCGCATCACCGACTGGCTTTCCTTTCAAAGTAATCCAGAACAATCAAACTCTTTCCAATGACAATCTGTATAAAGAGCGTACGAGAATTTGCGACCTAGGATATTTGCGCACAATGTATCAACGTGAAAAGGGTGGCATTGGATACCGATGCCCAGCAGAGCCACTCGATAATTATGAATTCAAGAATGGCCAAGTAGATCAAGCACAAGGATCTAAGTGTCTGTGTAATGCACTTATGGCTGACATCGGTTTAGGCCAAGTACGCCCCGATGGCAGAGTTGAAATTTCGCTGCTAACTTTTGGCTCAGATCTTGAGGGGCCACGCGCAATGCGTGCGAAGTACCCGACGGGATGGAACGCTTTGCAAGCTATTAATTTCCTAAAGGAACAAATTCCTAACTAACACAATCTATAGTTCGTATTCTCATGAATCAGTTACTACTCAATATTCCAGCCTTTGCTTTAGCCACACTTCTACTGGTGATGGTTCCTGGCCAAGGAGTAGCCATGGTGCTCAGGCAGTCCATTTTAGGTGGGAGTAAAGCTGCATTTCTTTCGGCTATAGGAAATTGCGTAGGAATTCTTACGTGGGCGATAGCAAGTGCCATTGGCCTATCTGCCATTTTTGCCCAATCACAGACTGCGTACTCAATCCTTAAGTGGGTCGGAGTCAGCTACTTAGTCTTTGTTTCCATACAAACCTTGTTTGCGCTGCGACATGAATTTGGAAAGTTTGATCTAGAAAGCAGAAGTGAAGTGAGTAACTGGGCTTCATTTCGATTGGGTCTGATCACTAATCTGACAAACGTAAAAGCTGCTGTCTATGCCGTCGCATTCTTGCCGGCTTTTGTTCCAAATGATTTTTCCCTAGCGTGGGGAATTTTTATCTTTGGTTCAATCTGGGCGCTAGTTTCGATTACGTGGAATATCTTCTTAATCTGGACTGTAAAAAAATCCTCTGTCTATATACAAAAGCCACCAGTGAGGCGCGCGTTGACCGCTATTTCTGCCCTTGGAATCATGGGTTTAGCTATTGGTTTAGCACTTTCCTCAGGTCGTTAATCCCTCGATAAAAGTAAGGCTGTTCTGGAAAATCAGCTCTTGATCATAATCCAGTGTTGCAACGTGATAACTATTAACCAGCTCGATACGCGTTTTACTCTTTGATGAAACCCCGGCCAAAATAATTTCAGTGTTTGCTACTGGCAGGGTGTGGTCCTCAACAGAGTGAAATAACTGCACAGGTGCGGTTATTTTGCCTAAGTTACGACGGGTTACTCGTAACATTTTTAGCAATTGGTAGATTCCGCGTGTTGGCAGTGCGTCATAGCCCCATTCAGTGATGCCTGGACGTTTGATGTCATCCCCAACGCTGGTGCGCAACTTCTGGAGTCGTGATAGGAAGAAAGCGAGTTCGACAGGAACGCCCTTCACATAAATCATTGGGTTCACGAGAATTATTCCTGCAATCAATTCATTATTTGCTTCGGCAACATTGAGGACTGTGCCACCACCCATTGAAAGTCCCACCAAAAATATTGTGTCGCAGGTCTTTTGAAGTTCACTTAACTCATGCGTAATTTTTGCAGGCCACTCATCCCATTTGGTTTTATTGAGGTGCTCCACCTTCGTGCCGTGACCTGGCAATAATGGAACTCGGACTGTGTAGCCCTTTGTATGCAAGAACTCGCCCCACGGACGCATCGATGGCGGGGATCCGGTAAATCCGTGAACTAGAAGAACACCAATGTGAGCATTCTTGCCCGAACCATGTGCAGCCCAATCCTGCATCCATCCTGCTGGTGCTCCTTCGATTGCCATAAGAAAATACTATGGCCTGAATGTTGTCAGTTCAATGACATACGATCGCCCTCATGCAAAACATTGGTGAGACTCATCTCTCGGAGACCACCTTTGCAGTTATCGATCTTGAAACATCTGGTGGCTCTCCAAAATCTGGAGCGGGGATCACTGAAATTGGTGTTGTTAAAGTTCGCGGAGGCGTAGTCCTTGGAACATTCCAAAGCTTCGTAGATCCCGGCCACTCTCTACCGCCCTTTATTACGCAGCTAACTGGCATCACCGATGACATGTTGCTCTCTGCTCCCTTTATCGATGAAGTACTTCCATCTCTTTTCGAGTTTCTGGGTTCGCCAGAAGAAACTGTTCTAGTAGCCCACAACTCTCCCTTTGACATGAGCTTTCTCAAGGCTGCCGCACTTATCCATGAATATCCATGGCCCAAATACGAAACTGTTGACACCGCTCGATTAGCCAGAGCAGTTCTAGATAGAGATGAAGTCATCAACTGCAAACTAGGAACACTTGCAGAATTCTTCAACGCAGAAACTTCTCCGAACCACCGGGCACTAGATGATGCACTAGCAACAGTTGATGTTCTTCATGGAATCATTGAACGACTTGCTGGCCATAAAGTGTCGACCTTCGAAGAAATGCGAAATTTCCCCTCAAAAAAGCGAAGGGTTAAGCGCCCAATTTCTGAGTAAGTTCGCTCCATTGAGCCACTAATCGAGTTGCTGCGCCCGAATCAATTGCCTCAACAGCGCGTGAAATACCAAGCTCCATTCGATCATGAAGATTCAAATCAAACCTTCCTTCATATGCAGCAATAGCTGCTGCTGCGTTAAGCACAACTGCATCTCTCGGAGCACCTCTTTGGCCGGCAAATATTGCCGTAGTGATGCGAGCGTTCTCGGTTGCATCTCCTCCAACAAGTGCTGAAATCGGCGCGCGTTGAATATCAAAATCAACAGGATCAATTAGGTCACTACCAATTTCGCCGCTACCAATTGTTAATACAGAGGTGGTCGTTGCAAGGGTAATTTCATCTAAACCATCATCGCCACGGAAAACAAAGCCATCTACCCCACGATCGCCCAGTACCTGCGCCATCACTAGGTGCATACGTTCATTAGCGACACCAATTGCTGCTGCCTGAGGTTTTGCTGGATTAGCTAAGGGACCTAAAATGTTAAAAACTGTGGGCGTTCCTAACTCTTTTCTAGCAGGCGCAGCAAAACGCATCGCCGGATGAAAAACCGGAGCAAAACAAAAGCCAATTCCAAGTTCTTTGAAGGTTCTCTCCACGCCAACACCATCGAGATTAATGTTGATTCCTAATGCTTCCAGCAGATCTGCAGCACCCGACTTTGATGAAGCTGCACGATTTCCATGCTTAACAACCTTGACCCCAGCAGCTGCGGCAATAATTGCAGCTGTTGTAGAAATGTTAATTGTGTGGGCGCCATCCCCACCAGTGCCTACTGTGTCAACAGCTCTTTCACTTATAGTGATCGGACCACAATGTTGATACATCTGAGCAACAAGGGCACCGACTTCATCGGATGTTTCTCCCTTAGCTTTCAAAGCCAGTAAGAAACTCTTGATTACTTCGATGTCAGCATTTCCAGAAAGAATTTCATTCATGCACCATTGAACATCGGTGATTTCAAGATCTAGACCCAACTGCAGACGCGATATGTGTGAGTCCCATCGCGATTGCATCATCACGATATTTAAGCAGAAACGAGTGTGGTGCCGCGTAGTAATTGTGCAGCTGTTTTAGCAAGTGTGAATGGATCGATTGGATGAACCACAGATGCTTCTGCCAATGACCATGCTGCAAGCCAAGCATCTTCTTTGCGACCTGTAATAACTAAGACTGGTGGACAGTTAAAAACTTCATCCTTTAATTGACGGGCTATTCCCATTCCACCTTCTTGCGCGGCTTCTCCATCAAGAATGAATAGATCTGCGCGCGATCCGCCGCCAATACTCTTGCCGTCCATATAAGCACGCAGGGCAGAACCTGTGGCAAATTCATGAATTTCATGTTCAGGAAGATCTAAGGCGACCCTACGTCCCAAAGCTGAAGCAATAGATGCACGGACCGATGAATCATCGGAGTAAACAATGATCTGCTTCTTGGTCTCTGACATGGAGCAAAGTCTATTCTTGAAGTGCCTCAATGACAGCATTTTGATTGGGTAGGGCCAGCACTTTTGTAGTGATCCGTTTCACCTTAGATATGCTCAAAACCGACACCCGGAGGCCAACTTCGGGAGACGCCGAGCCAAATTTCGGGAATAATCGCCCCTATGTCGAGCGCTGTAGCACATCAGAAAATCACACGTCCTAACGCCGTAGCGGTAGGAACGATCGTGTGGCTGTCCAGCGAGCTCATGTTCTTCGCCGCGCTATTTGCAATGTACTTCACCATCCGAGCGGTTCAAGGACCACTGATCTGGTTAGAGTCAACTGCAATCTTGAATATTCCTTTTGCTGCGGTTAACACAACCGTACTTGTTCTCTCGTCCGTGACATGTCAGTTCGGAGTATTTGCAGCAGAGCGTTTCCAAAATCACCGCACAGGAAAAATATTTCAAATCAATAAGTGGGGAATGCGCGAGTGGTTTGCTCTGACTTTTCTTATGGGTGCTTTCTTTATTTCTGGTCAAATTTATGAGTATGCAATGTTGGTCAGTGAAGGATTAACACTTTCATCAACTGCGTACGGTTCGGTTTTTTACATTGCTACAGGATTCCACGGTCTGCACGTAACAGGTGGATTGATTGCATTTTTAATTGTGATGGTCCGAGTTGCTAAAGCCCGTAGATTTACACATCAACAGGCAACAACGGCCATCGTAGTTTCGTATTACTGGCACTTCGTAGACGTTGTGTGGATCGCGCTCTTCTCTGCGATTTACCTGATTAAGTAGTAGGCGAATGAAATGAAGCGTATATCTCGCTACCGTCGTCATAAGGCTGCTGCTCCTTTTCTTCTTATGTTTGCACTTCTTGCTATCGGGACAACTTTTAATGTAGCTAGTGCAACCACTGCAGTTGAGACCAAGACCGCCGATCGATCAGCCTTAATTGAAGAAGGCCGTCAGATTTTCTTGAAGGGTTGTTCTTCATGCCATGGACTTAACGCCGAAGGTGCTCAGATTGCACCGTCGCTCATCGGCGTCGGCGCAGCATCGGTAGATTTCCAAGTTGGTACTGGGCGTATGCCATTGGCAGATATGAGTGCGCAAGCAATGCGTAAAGAACCGCTCTACGATGCCGCAGAAACCGCAGCCCTAGCTGCATACGTTGCAACCCTTGCACCTGGCCCAGAAATCCCAGCTGAAGCATCATTGAATTATGAACGCGATGGAACAACTGCCGAAGGTGGCGAACTGTTTCGTAATAACTGCGCGATGTGCCATAACTTTGCTGGACAAGGTGGCGCACTTACTCAAGGAAAATATGCTCCAACATTGATGGGTGTAGACCCAAAGTACATTTATGAAGCAATGGTTATTGGTCCGCAGTCAATGCCAGTTTTTAGCGATAAGACAATTACTCCAGCTGAAAAGATGTCCATCATCAAATGGATCAAAGCTGCAGAGAAAGAACCAAATCTTGGTGGAGCTTCCCTTGGACGTGTTGGACCCGTAACAGAAGGTTTGCTGGGTTGGGTACTAGGACTAGGAATGCTCATTGGTGTTGCTGTCTGGCTAGCGATGAAGGCGAGATAAAACCATGTCTAATGAAATCGAAGCCATAAAAGATCCTGGACTACCCGCTCACGTCCACCGAAAGTCAGACACTGATCCGGCAGCAGCAGATCGTGCCGAGCGCCAAGTAGCAATTCTCTTTGGAATTTCTGCACTCGGAACGGTTCTCCTCATTGTTTCCTACGTATTTATTCCAGATGACTTGTTCTTTTTCATTCCTGTAATGGGAAATCAAAACGCTCATCAACTCGGCCTTGGTTTAGGAATGGCCATCTCATTATTTTTCATTGGTATGGGTGCTATTCACTGGGCAAAGACTTTGATGCCAGACACCGAAGTCATTGCAGAACGACACGAGTTCCGCTCCCCTGAGTCTGATCGTAAAGAGTTTGTTGAAGCTGTTAAGTCAGGTGCCGGTGCTTCCGGATTAGGTCGTCGTTCTCTAATTAAGCGATCACTGGGTGCGGCTCTCGGATTATCTGCACTCTCTCCCCTGCTTCTTCTTCGCGATTTAGGTCCTTTGCCTGGCAAGGAACTTGAAAAGACAACCTGGAAATCTGGCACTTATTTAGTCACAGATCCTGGTAATCGCCGCATCAAGGCATCAGATCTTGAAGTTGGTGCCGTTGCTCAAGTACTTCCAGAAATTGAACATCCAGAGCATCGCAAGTTAAGTGACATCGGCAAGGACGCAGTCTTGCTAATCCGCCTGCGACCACAAGATTTCAATCTCGAGGCCGAAAAACTGGCAATGACTCATGATGGAATTATCGCTTTCTCAAAGATTTGTTCTCACATGGGCTGTGCAGTTGCTCTGTATGAGCAGCAGACAAAGCACCTGCTTTGCCCATGCCACCAATCAACATTTGATGTAACCCGTGGGGCCAAAGTTATCTTCGGGCCTTCTGCCAGGCCATTACCTCAATTAGATATTACAATTGACCAAGAGGGATTTCTCATAGCACGCCAATCATTTTCCGAACCCGTCGGACCTAGTTTCTGGGAGCGTAACTCACAATGACAATTGAAACAGGTTTGGGAACTGTTGCTAATTATGTAGATGAACGCACTGGCGGTGCTGCATGGATGAAGAAGAATCTTCAAAAAGTGTTCCCTGATCATTGGTCTTTCCTACTGGGTGAAGTTGCGCTGTACTCATTTGTTATCTTGTTGCTCTCAGGAACATTTTTAACATTCTGGTTTGATCCTTCACAACGCGAAGTTATTTACGATGGCAGCTACGAACCATTAGAGGGCTTAAAGATGTCGGCGGCTTACGCTTCGACTCTTCATATCTCTTTTGAGGTTCGCGGTGGTCTCTTAATGCGTCAGATTCACCATTGGGCTGCACTCATTTTTATGTCAGCAATCGTTGCTCACTTACTGCGCGTCTTCTTTACTGGTGCATTCCGCAAGCCACGTGAAGGAAACTGGATTATTGGTATCGGACTTCTCACTCTAGGAATTGTTGAAGGATTCCTTGGTTATTCCCTTCCAGATGATCTTTTGTCAGGTACTGGAATTCGTATTGCAGAGGCGATCATTCAAGCCTTACCTGTAGTCGGTTCTTATTTCGCCTACTTTGCTTTCGGTGGCGCCTTCCCTGGTGAGTCATTTATTCCTCGTATTTACACAGTTCACGTCTTGCTTCTACCTGGCGCTTTCTTAGCATTGATCACCGCCCACTTAATGTTGGTGTGGTACCAGAAGCACACTCAATACCCAGGTCCTGGACGCACAGAAAAGAATGTTGTCGGATATCCATTGATGCCTACATACATGGCTAAAGCTGGTGGCTTCTTCTTTATCGTCTTTGGTGTTATTGCATTCTTATCTGCTGTTGCATCAATCAATCCAATTTGGCTTTATGGTCCATATACCCCAGGACAAATTTCTGCGGGTTCACAACCCGATTGGTATATGGGATGGCTCGATGGATTAGTTCGCATGGCTCCCCCTATAGAGACTCATGCATTCGGTCACACAATTTCCTGGAATATTTTGATCCCAGGTTTAATTATTCCTGGAATTTTGTTTACTGGAATGGCGCTATATCCATTCATCGAAAGTTGGATAACTGGCGACAAGCGTGAACATCATTTACTTGATCGCCCACGCAACGCACCGAACCGCACAGCACTTGGTGCTATGTCATTAACATTTATGTTGGTGTGCTTGATTAACGGTGGTAACGACATCATCGCTACTCACTTCAGTCTGACGATCAACCAGATCATGTGGTTCACGCGTTTTGGAGTACTCATACTTCCTCCAATCGCATTCGTTGTGACAAAGCGCCTTTGCTTATCATTACAGCGTGCTGATCGTGAATTAGTCCTTCATGGTCGTGAGACCGGGACACTTCTTCGTTTGCCTCATGGTGAATTTGTGGAGGTTCATGAACCGATTTCACCAGAGAAGGCGTATCTACTTACCTCACACGAGCAGGCGCCACCACTTGAGCTACCTGCAATTGATGGACGTGGCGTAAAGCGCGTAGGAATTTTGAGAAACAAACTTCGTTCACGCATGAGTGTTGCTAATGCTGAAGCGGTTACAAAGGTTTCAGTTAACGAGTTGAAAGAGATCGAACACCACTAATTAGCTATAACTAGCCAAACACCCAGGGCTGTAATTCCTATACCTAGGAAGCCTTGGGTGTTTACTTTTTCACCGAAGAGAAAAAATGCTT
>Ga0209191_1001734_pt1 | contig 14161 bp, 24 predicted proteins | sample S_130626_EF_Meta_FD_187320 | JGI IMG/M metagenome (GOLD analysis project Ga0209191, IMG submission 187320) | Freshwater microbial communities from Lake Simoncouche, Canada to study carbon cycling - S_130626_EF_MetaG (SPAdes) (version 2) | ecosystem: Environmental > Aquatic > Freshwater > Lake ... | reverse complement strand
TATTTTTACTATTTCTACTCCTGCTTCTCTTAAAAACTCTACTCCTGTAATGTCTTTATAATCCTCGTGATAAACTAATCTTTTAATTCCTGATTGAAGAACTAATTTAGAACAATCTCTACACGGGGAATGTGTTTGATATAATGTCGCACCATCACACGATTGACCGTGTTTAGCACATTTTAAGATAGCATTTGCTTCTGCGTGAATAACGAACCAATTGGTATCATTATCACTTGTCTCACAAGTATTATCAAATCCAGTTGGTGTTCCATTGTAACCATCTGATACAATCATACCATTCTTTACAATAATTGCTCCTACTTGTTTTCTTGTACAATGTGAAAGTGTTGCCCACTCGTGAGCCATATTTAGATAGACTTTATCGTATCTTTCTTGTTTTTCCTTTTCCATTTCATTATTCTTTTAATTTTCTCAACCCGTCTATGCTTTCTTAATACTTTATGAAACTCTTGATAATTTTCTTTTGAAGTAACAAAATAATTAGCAGAACCTCTTATAGAAGATCTGCTAATTGCATCTGCTGCTTTACTTATCTTACTAATTAAAGATCTATTATCCATGGATTTTATCAATCTGATGTAAGTCTAAAGTCAATGGAGTTTTTCTACCAAAGATTGAAACTGCTAGAACTACTTTTTGATCTACAACTTTCTCAACGGTTGCTTTCATTGTAGTGAAAGGTCCTTCGTTTATCATAACTTCTTCACCAACAATATAAGAAAGTGTTGATTCTTTAGTCATTGATTCTGTGTGTCTACCAATCATTCTATTTACTTCGTTCTCAGTAAGAGATTTAATGTCACCATTTCTTTCTGTTAAGAAACCGGCAACTCCTTTAACACCTTTTAAAAAGTATTTAAGTTCTCCTAATGAATTAGTTTCCATAAAGATATATCCAGGTAACATAATAGTTTCTTTCTGAACTTTCTTACCGTTTTTTAAGTAGAAAATCTTTTCAAGTGGAACAATTACTTGTCCTACTTTACCAATAAGATCACCATTCTCTGCTTCTTTTGTGAGAAGAACACCAACTGATTTTTCCATATTACCTTTTGTACGGACAACATACCATTTCATGTCTGTTTTATTTATAACTTCTGTATTCATATATTATATTTTATTTTTATGTATTTACTTTTTTTAGATATGATAATTCTTCTTTAACAAAATTGTAATGTTTCTCAATTAAGTAATCTAAATCATCTGGTTTAACTTTTAAACTCACTAATAGCATTTTATAATCTTTTGTTGCAAGTATTGGCTTATCATTCTTTTCACTCTTTGACCAGAAATAACTTGGATAAGGTTCATTCTTCATAAACTGATACCAAAGTTCCATACCTACTACTTTATCTATGTTTTTTAAGTTCAAAAGTTGTGCTTGTTCAGGGTATCTTTTTGAAAAATACCTATTGAATATGAAAAAGTTTTTTTCTTTTTCTTCAACCGTAATTTCTTCCCAATTACCTCTTTTAATCATTGCGTTAAAAACGTCTATTAGTTCTGCCATTATCTATTATTATAAACTTGATTCATTTTCTCTATAATCTCTTCTGGTAAGTTTATCAATCTTAAATCAATTAGTTTTACATTTTTTTCAATGTTTGTTACAATTGGATCTATTTGATTCTTACTTAACTTTTTCTTCTCACAAATTAAATCTGCGATATTTTCATATAAGTCAGGATCAGTTAAACTGATTTCACCAAACTCTGTTAGATACTCATTATAAATTGTTTGAGCTCCTGCTGCACCGATGCCTCTTTTTTTACCGTTTTTAACAACACTCCAAACAGAACCAATGTTATCACTTTGATCTCCCGAAATAATCTTTATGATTAAAGATTCAATTGGATTTATTTCATGTATCTCATACTTATCAATAAACTTATTTAATAATAATAAAAACTCTGTATTATCATTAAGATTAAAGATGTCATCATTTGGAAGTTTAGTAACTTTATTGACAAAGATTTGATAGTTTCTCGGTAAGAATAACTTCTCTTTATTATACATTTCGTTTGTCATTATGTTTATTGTTAAAGGTTCTAAACGATAGTTTACTAGTTGTTTGATGTCATAGTCATTTGAAACTATAATAACACATCTTTCTTCTTCATTTGCTTTCTCAACTAAGTAAGATATCCAATCGTCACCCTCCACTTTAGGTGCTTCTAGAACGATCATTTGACCTTTTAAAGATTGTTTAAACTCGTCATAAGCAGTGTAAACAAAGTTCCAGTCTATATCAGAATCTTTTTTTCTTGTACCTTTGTAGTTTTCAGTATAATCTTTTCTCCAAGATTTTTCTTTTGAATCTGATACTAAATAAATGTTTGTGAAAGGGTACCACTTTCTGTAATTACCAATTGCTGTTTCTAGGGCTTTGTGTAATCCTCCGAAAAGTAAGTTATGTTTGTGTAGGGTAAAAACTAACTTACTTAAAATGTAGTTACCATCAATTACTAAATCTACTCTCATGTAGTTTTATCTTATTTTTTATTTATATGGAAAATAACACTTATGTTGTAAGACTTTTTAATATATAAGTTATGAAACATTTAAAAAAGTTTAACGAATCAACTGGTTTAGACAAAGAAGAAATACAAGACTTCTGTGAGACACATCTAGCTTATCTAATTGATGAAGGTTTAGAAGTTAAATGTTTTGATGTTGATAACGCAATTCGAGTTGGTTTAGTTTATTTTGAAAATAATAATCGTAATACAAGTTTATATGAATATAACTTTCCTAGTTGGGATGATGTAAAGGATAATATAATACCTTTCTTTACACATCTATCAAATAAGTATGATTTATTGAAAAATGGTAAAGAAGTTTGTATTAGTTATGTTACCACCTATTTTGCTATTGACGACAACTTTCAAAAAAAACCACAGGTATATAATTCAGGAAATAATTTTAAATTTACTTTAAAAGATATAATAAATGATAAAACTGAAGTATTAGGAAAATTAAATGGTAGATTTAGAATACTTGAAATACGTTTTGATGTTATAGAAAAATTAAAACCCAATACTTTAGATAAAATAAAATCATTATTCAAATGAGACATTTAAAAAATTTTATAACAGAATCAAATACAGAAAAAATCGATGTAGAGTATATCGAAATGTGTTTCATTGATTTAATCGAGAGTGAAAAATTTCGTAAATTAGAAAGATTTGGAAGAGATACACTAATAGATTTATCTTTTAATGTACCTATGCCAGAAGTTAAGAATTTTGCTAACTCATACTTTAAAGACATTACACCATTTACTACTTGTGGATATGAAACTCAAAAACTATATTTAGATGTTGAAGAGTGTATTAAAAAGGTAAAAATAGAGTATCCAGATTATAACATCGAATATAAACAATTTATTCAAGGATTTGTACCAAATGTTTTTGTTATAAGATTTACACATAAAACCTACTAAAAAGTAGGTTTCATTATCTCATCAATTAAATTATCTCTGAATCCAATTCTTAAACAATTATCTATTTCTTCTGGAAATTTAAACTTATTCTTTTTTAATTCGTCATAATAAGGTTTCTTTAATACATTCAAAGTTGCAATAATCATAATGAGGTTTGTATCATAGTAACCACTTACTTCTATATCTTCACCTAATACGTGATAAGTTACTTTTTGTGGTGATATAGTATTAGAAGTTCCATAATTTCCCGTTCCTAAAGCTATATTACTAGAACCATTTGCTATTGTTATATTATTTATACCAGTTGTTGTTACTGTATTAGCAGTTGTACCACCATAAGCACCGATTGTATTGATTGCAGTATTAGTGGCAGTTGTATTTGTAAACCATTGTTTAGCCATTTTAAGTTAGTTATTTTTTCTTTATATTCAAAATAATTGATAAGTTATAAAATCATAGAGATTTGTATATCCCGATATAAAGTTCTAAACTCTTCTCTTATATCATCAGAATAACTACTTACTTCTTTATTTACATACCAATCATAATAAGTCTTTTGAACTCTTTTATTTATCTCATTATAATTCTCTTTTATCAAAGGAATACAATCTTCCTTTTTACACCAATTCACTAGGTTACCCATCATATCAAAACCTATTTTATTAAAACCTATGAAAAACTTGTCTTTTGAATAAGATGTAAAATAATGTTTTATTACAACCGAATTATCAATAACGGTTGCTGGATGTGACCAAGATGGTGGTAGAAAGTAAAACTCTACTCCAATCTTCATTAGATGTCTAACTAAATCAATTACTATTCTTGGTATAGAACATTCTAAAAAAACATAAACTATCTCATCATCAATTTTAGCCATTGGTATATTTTGGAGTTTCTTATAAAAAAGAGTTCCTTTTTTTATGTTCCAATCATCTGATTTACTCGGTATAAGATTACTTAATTCCATATTCTTTTAGTATTTTTAAAAAAAGTACTTTATCTAATTCTCTTCTACCATCTTTGTTATTATCACGATAGTAAGAGTTTTTTTTATTTGGTGAGTATTTTGTTTTATAACGAGAGTCGTGTTTATCTGTTGTGTATGTTTTAAATCTACAATACTCCTCAGAACCAATAAAACTTTTTATTGATGGATTTACAAGATAAACTCCGTTCTCATCTTTACGACCATAACCATAGGTACATATAATATCATGAAGGCGTTGTAAAACCTTCACATCTTGTTTATATCTTCTCCAGGCACGATCTCTCATTATTCATCTATTTTTAAAATGTCATTTATTTTTAAATCTCTATCTATTTGTATTGTATCTATTTCAAATATTGAGAACCCATCAATCCTTGAATAACTTTTAAAAATTCCATAAACCTCAAAACCTTCATATTTAGATAAATCTATTCTAGTTTCTGGTGGTGTGTAGGGTTTAACATAAGTAGATGTATAATTATTTATATTATCTTCTAATGCAAATATTTGATAGTGTTTATCCATATCTAAAACAAACATCTGATTCTCACCAGATGTTCTTTCATTAAACTTAACTACCATAATCATTATTTCAATAGTTCTGTTTTTCTTAAATCTGCATTTTTACCAAACCATATATCTAAATACTCAGTTGAAATTTCATCTTTTGAGATTTTAGTCATTCTTGGACTATTGATAATGTCTTGATACTCATCATCAACCAATGCGGCCAAACCTTTCTTATACTTAATCTCAAAGTTTTTTAAATCATTCTTATCAGCCCACTCATTATATTCTGTTTGAGTATAAAAAAGTATCTTCTTAATTTTCTTTGATTTAGGTACTGCAACAACAATAGGTGTCTCAACTTTATAAATCATTCCTCTGTCAAAAATCTCCGGCCAATACTTATAAAAAAAATTGATAAGTAACGCAGAAATACTATTCCCATCGACATCTGCATCTGTATAAAAAAGTATCTTACCATATCTTAGATGTTTTAACTCTATTTGTTGTCCTAATTTTAAACCAATTGCTGCCATTAAGTTTACTGCTTCTGTATTTTGAACTAATTTTTGATTAGTAATCTCAGATACATTTATAAACTTTCCTTTCAAAGAGAACGCTCCCATTGTCTCTGGTGACCTATACTTTCTAAATGCACCAGATGCAGAATCTCCCTCGAATAATCCTAAAGAACATTTCCAACGATCTTTACCTTTGGCATCAATTAGTTTCTCAACTTTAATTTTAGATAGTTTTTTATTTAACTCTCTTTGTAATTTATTATCATCAGCACTTTTCTTTTGTTGAATCCAATCTAAAATAGAATTGACTATCTCTGACTTTAAAATCAATTGAGTTAGTTTTTTACTAACTTCAAATGAACAACCAAAATCTTTAACCTCTGTAATAAGTTTCTCTTTTGTTTGTGAAGAGAATGAAGGATTGATAACTGTTGAATCTAAAAATAAAAACATATGACTTTTTAACTCTGATGGTTTTATATCTACTTTATGCTTCTTTACAAAGAACTCTCTTAACTCTACTACAATTTGATTCATAATATAATCAACGTGTGTCCCACCATCATAAGTTTCTGTTGAGTTAGCAAATGAAATTTGTTGAAATCCATTTTCAGAAAGTGCAATTGCTATTGACCAGGTCTTATCTTTATTAGTTTCATAAAAGTATTCACTAACATATAGTTTAATATAATCTTCAAAAGAATTAAGATTGATTAAATTATCGTTGAAGTATATTTTTAAGTGTGTATTACAAGCAGCTAAATCATGTATTCTTTTTTGAATCATTTTAAAGTGATCATCATCGATACCATCTAATCCAAACTTTTCAAAGTCTGGTTTAAAAGTAATTTCAGTATGAGCTACTTTTGATTTTTTAATTTTTGCTTCAACTCTATCTCTCATATTATTTTTATATGTTTGATAGAAATGATTTTTACCATCACAAGTAGAAATGATAAATTCATTTGAGTAAATGTTTGTTAGTGTAGAACCTACACCATTTGTTCCTGCCCAAGATCTTTCTTCAGTATCATCAAAGTTAGAACCTGATTTAAGATTTGAGAAAATCATTTCAGGAATCCATTCGTTATGTTCTGTGTGTTTAACTACGGGTATTCCACCATTATCCCAGATTGAGATAGTATTATCTTTAATTGTAACTTTAACAGTAGTTAGTTTAGAGCCAGCTCTCTTACTCTCATCAACAGAGTTGGTAATAATCTCATCAAAAATTTTAAGAAATCCTGGATTGTAAGTTAGTTCTTGTTGAACCATCTTGTCGTTATCTAACACCCATTTAATTGTGGTATGTGGTTTAATAGAACCGATATACATTCCGGGTCTAGCAATAACGTGAGATATATCATCGAGTTTTTGGTATTTTTTATCTATTGACATTTATAAAACTTGATTTTTTGTCTTATATATAGTAAAAAAAATTTCTTTGTTTATCCCAAAAGTTCTGTAATCTTTCTATCTCGTTCATATTCTTTAATTGAAAGTAGTACATCATCTTCACTACCAGACTTTAATTCGTGTAAATAATTATCAGTATCTTCATATGATAATATCCATCTATTGATTAGATTTTTCTTAAAAACAATGATCTTACCCTCGAATGTTTTCTTTTCCCATTCATCAAAATCTTTTATATACGAAAACTCATTTTTCAATAAAAACTCTTCCATATTTTATATATTGATAAATTATTCGTATATTTGTAAAAATTTGAAATATGGATAAAGAATTAAGAAAATACGCACCAGTTGGAACTACTTTCTGCGAAGGAGAATGTTTAAGAAAGGTTGTAATGACACAAGATGGACCAGTTGTTGTTTGTGATGGTTGTAAAAGAGTTGTTATTGATAATAGAAACAAAGAGAAAGAAATTTAATGGAATACGTACCAAGATATATTCATGAGAAGTATCAACAATTTCATTACTATGAAATGTTGAATGACTTTACTATAGCGGTATTGGACAATGCTAGAGAAAGAGACTTACGTAATATAAATGATTGGGATGATTTAACCTATCCATTAGATCTAAAAAAAGGTGACATCATTTGTACTCGCTTCTTTAAATCACAACAAACAACAACTACTTATACTTATTTAGATTTTTACATAAGTGATGATGAAAAATTTGATATAGAACAGGAAACTATTCTAAGTAAAGAAATGATTGATTTAAACTCATTTATTTTTGATGATGTAACTTCACAATACAAAAGAAATCTAAAAATAGAAAATATATTAAATGAAGGAGATAAGTAAAGAAAAATGTAGATGTAAAGAAAGTTTTTATTGGAACTTAACACAACCTTATTTTCAATTTGAGGAAGGTGAATACTATACTGTGTTAGTAAGACAACACGAAGAAGGTGTAAAGATTTACTCTTTTGATTTTTGTGATTGGATTGGTACTGAGGAAAACTTTAGTAGCTACTTTGAGACAATAGAAGAAATAAGAGAAGAAAAACTAAATCAAATATTAGGAAATTAAAATAATAATTTATAATTTTGTAAAAAATTAGATAAAATGACGACAGGTAATACCGTAAAATATAATAACGTATCAAATCTTGTAGATAGAAATATTGGTGACAAACTGAAAGAGCTTTGTATAGTTGACCTTATACATGAATTAAAAGAAAGAGTTGAAAAATTCAAAGTAATAATAAAACGAGATTATCCTGGTGTTGATGTTGTCACGGTTTTGGCTAGGAAAGATTATGCACTTATTGAAGCAAGTAGATTACGATATAATGTTATGTATATTCATCACTGTAATAAACGAATTAAGGACTTAGAGTGGATGGTAAAAACAAGATTTAGATTTTATAATTATAATAACACACAGATTTTTAATCTAGTAAAACTTAAAGAAAAACTATCGGTAGAGAACTCTTTACCATTCTAATAAAAAAAAGACATCTTATGATGTCTTTTTTATTTCTTTAAATTCTAATGATGGAAATGGTGGAATATTAATTCCGAAACTGGATAAATGTGCATAATTTATATTAGGTTCAACAATATTTTTCCAATTAGTAACTTCTGCTATTTTATCAGAAATATAATCATTATACCTCTCAACTTCTAATTTATATTCATCAAAATCTTTCTTAGATTTATTAAATTCTCTCAATTTTACTTCTAAGTTATTCTCTCTTTCGGTTACTGATTTAATATCTTCATCAATTTTTTGTTGAAGTTCTGAATATTTGCCATCTATATCTTTTGATGCCTCTAATATTTCACTATCAATATTACGTTCTCTTTCACCAAGTGCTTGTTGCTTTTCTTCAAGATCCAATTCTTTATTAGTTAGTTCATTAGATCTTTGTCTTATATCATCTTCTCTTTTATCTAAAAGTCTAACATCAGTCTTATATTCATTTTCTCTACCTTCAACTTTACTTAATCGAGTCGCTAAATCATCCTCTTTTTCCTTTATTCTCTTCTCTCTTCTTATTAAGTCAAATTCTTTATCATCTAATTCTCTCCATTTAGAGTCGTCTAAAACTGGAACAGATACTTGTTGAGTTGTAGATGAAAGTATAAACTCTTCCATAAATGGAAATAATTTTTTACCTAAAACTGCGGGTTGAGGTATTTTATTAGTCTTTAGATAAGTAAGTAGTTCTGCCTTCCAGTCAATTACAATAAAAAAGTCAGGATTATTATCAATAATATCTTTGTCAATTGGTATAAGTTCAGTTTTTACTTTATAAATATAATCTTCAAGAATAGTTCCTAATTTAAGAATAAATATTTTCTTATCAGGACTAAGGTATTGAAACTCTTTTATTACTTTATGCTTTATTTTCATAGTAAAACTTTTTGTTTTTATATATTTTATTCCTATATTTGTTTATTATGAATAAAAATCAAATCGACAATCTTATTAGGTTTTGTTTAGCTTTTCACAAATCACATAATGACTTCATTAATTGTGATCCTTCTTATATTAAAGAGAAGTGGAATAAATATATTGGGTTTAGACCTAAACCTATTGACTATGAGAAAAACTTAGAGTTTATGTTAGATCCATCTGTTGTTCAATGGAGAGAAAAATGGCATGTTAATGATCACACTTATATTGAAATGAAAGATATAATTAATTTTATTATTAGAGTAAATGAAAAACATTTCTTTATTAGACCTATGATGTCAATAGATGAAGAGTTTATACCTCTTTCTCCATTTGTATGGATTCCATCAGATTTAATTACATTATTTGAAGAGTTAGTTGGTTCTACAGAAAGAATAAACAAGGAGTTATATAATCACTTACATACTAATATTCTAAAGGTTTTAAATATTTGGTTGAAAGAAACTTCAATTGGTAGAGACTATCAATTATGTTTACTTGTTTAAACTTTTACAAAAAAAAAACATAAAATATATAACAGAAAAAATAAATCATTATGAAAAAATTATTATTCTTCTTATCGTTGGTTCTCTTAGTTTCTTGTTCTTCAACAAGACAACCTGATAATACCACTTATTACAAAAATTATTTTAGTTCTGCAAGTCTTGAAACTGGTGTAGTAGATCAACCAGTTATTACTACAAACTATCCTGATTCAAATTCTACAATAAGTGTAAATCTTTACACAAATTCTTATTGGCACTCTAATAACATTTATACTAATCACTGGCCTTATACAAATAATATTTATAGTAATGATTATTATGGTTATTATCATTCATATTATACACCTTTATATTATTATAACTATCCCTATAATGGATACAATTGTTGGTATGGATATTATCAACCACATCACTATTATTTAGGTAATGTTTATTCGTATGGTTGGGGTCGTAGAGGAAATTATCCTAATAGATATTATACACAGAACTATTCACCGAGAACTAATTATAATAATACACCGAGAGTAAATACTCCAAGAACAAACTATACTCCACCAAGAACAAACTATAATAATACACCGAGAACAAACTATAATAATACACCGAGAACAAATACTACACCAAGTTATAATTCTCCAAGACCAAGTTATACACCATCTAACAATACACCAAGACCAAGTTCTAGTGAAGGTGGTAGATCATCTGGAGGTGGTAGAAGATAAAAAAAATAAAAACTATGTATATAATCGACACTAAAATTGAAAGAGTTTGTGATGAATTTTCACAAGTAAAAAAATGGGTTAAAACAATTCATAAAAAAGTTCTAAATACGAAATTAGATAATTCTAAAGTTATTGTTTACTATTCTTATGGATTTTTTGTAACAAAAGCTAAGTCTGATACTGAAATTATCAGTAATGAAGATCTATTCAAACTGAAATATAAAAAACGTTTAAAGATTGAGTTAGCAAAAGTTCGAGTAGATGTTACTATCAGAGTTGGTAACTTAATACTAACTAATCGTTTGGAAAAAGGTTTAATTCCACAAGATATTAAAAACATTGTTACTGAGCTTACAAAAGTGAGAATGATGGTTGAAGGTGAGTATCATAAAAATAAAAAAGTTATAGATTCAATCCCTGAGGTAGATAGAAATATTGTTCAATATAAAATTATTAAAGGTGATGAAGATGTTTATATGGAACCAATGTTTGATATGGATTTAATATTAGATAAAATTTCAAAAGAAGGTATACAATCATTGAGTCCAGAGGAAAAAGATTTCTTAGATAAAAGTAGTAAGCACCTATAATGCCACTACCTCATTTCCCATCTATTAATAGAAAATATAATAGAAAGATGAAAATAAAAAAATTATTTAATTTATGACAAAAATAAAATTAGAGTACATTTGGTTAGATGGTTATGAACCAACTCAAAATCTTAGAAGTAAAACTAAGGTTGAAGAACATGAAAACTTTAAAGGAACATTAGAAGAAATAGGAAACTGGTCTTTTGATGGTTCATCAACAAAACAAGCAGAAGGTGGTTCATCAGACTGTTTATTAGTACCTGTTGCTATTTACCCTGACCCAACTCGTTTGAATGGTTATTTAGTTATGACAGAAGTTATGTATGCAGATGGAACTCCACACCCATCAAATGGTAGATCTACTATAGATGATGATGGAGATTTCTGGTTCGGTTTTGAACAAGAATATTTCATAATGGATACTAAAACTTTATTACCATTAGGATTTCCAATAGGTGGTTATCCAGCACCACAAGGAATGTATTACTGTTCAGTTGGTGGAAAAAATACTCACGGAAGAAAATTAGTAGAAGAACACGCAGACTTATGTATTGCAGCAGGACTTAACTTTGAAGGTATAAATCAAGAAGTTGCTTGCGGTCAATGGGAATTTCAATTATTTGCAAAAGGTGCAAAGAAAGCTGGTGATGAAATTTGGGTTGCTCGTTATCTATTAGATCGTTTAACCGAAAAGTATGGTTACTATATTGAATATCATCCTAAACCACTAGGTGATACAGATTGGAATGGTTCAGGTATGCACGCTAACTTCTCTAATGAGGTTTTAAGAACTTGTGGTGATAAAGAAGTTTATGACAAAGTTTGTGAAGCTTTCAGACCTGTTGTAGATGAACACATCGCTGTTTATGGTGCTCATAATGATCAACGTTTAACCGGTAAACATGAAACAGCATCTATAAATGATTTCTCTTATGGAGTATCTGATAGAGGAGCTTCAATTAGAATTCCTCTTTACACAGTACAAAATGGATGGAAAGGATATTTAGAAGATAGAAGACCAGCATCAAATGGTGATCCATATAAAATTGCTGCTAGAATTATCAAAACTGTAAAATCTGCATTATAAAATTAAAACCCTCTTATGAGGGTTTAATCTTTTTTATCAGAGCTTTTTTGAGTACCAAAGTAATAAGAGAATATCATTAGTGTGAGAGTTTTAATTAAGTCAAACAACTGAGTATTCATATTAGGAGTAAGTAATTGTATTTTAAAAGCAATTACTTTATCTACTATAAATACTCCTACAAGTGCCGCAAAAACCAATAGAATAAATCTAACCAAAACATCTTTAGTTTGTGCAACAAATAATTTATTTACATAAACCACTGATGCTATTATAAATCCTAATCCCATAAATACTCCCAACAACATTACCCACAATTCATTACTTGAAAACATATAACTTATTATTTTTTATTTATATATTAAAAACTTTTAACAGTTATTATTGTACAATATAATAAACTAATTTAAAATGATAACATCACTAAGTGATAGAGAAATAATGTCTTGGAATGATCGACTTGTAGATCATCAATTAGGTATTTTTGTCAAAGCACAATATAATGCAAATACAATATTTCCAGCAATTGAATATACCACAGATATAACAAGACAAGTAGTATCACAACAGACTTGGGGTAGAAATCTTTACCCTAACGAAGGTGAGAGTGGTGCTAAAGTCACAAAAGAACCACACATAAGATATAACTTAGTTTTCTCAATAGAGAACTCTATGATTGATAAGTTTAATGAAATCTATAATATAATTAAACATAATAATTTACAAACTAAAGTTTATCTAAATGATGGTTTTGGTAAAACCGCTGGAACATACCGTGATATAAACTTTGATAATCTTACAATTGATTTTAAAAATGAATACCATACTTTATATAAAAAAGATTATTTTAAGTATGATTATATGCTTGAAGGTAATCTAGGTGATATAATGGGTTATGTAAAATTTATTGAAGATGCTTTAACTTTTCTAACCATTGAACCTAAATTTAAAATATCAGAAGTTGTTTCAGATGTTACAAATCGTTCAACCGATTATCTTGTTTTAAAATATGAGTATCAACAAATGGGAAGTAAATACTCAATTGAATATATTGTTAGTGAAATACTAAATGATACACCAGATACTATAATTAGATATGGTAAGTCAACCCTTATGAATGAGAACCAACTAACTTGGAGTAGAACAGCACGAATTGATGAAGTTATAAATAATGAATAAAAAATTTGTAGATCTAACGGATTTGTATTACTTTTGGTTTAAGTATCAAATATCAAATAAATATTCTTTATTAAAAGAATATAAAGGTGAAAGACCTAAGAAACAATTTGAATTGATGCTTGAATGTAAACAAATAGAACTTGAACTTATGCCTAAACACACTGGAGATTACAACGGTCAAACAAAAGCAGAATACACAAAGAATTATACAAGAGTAAGAGACATCTTCACTAAATGTGCTGGTGACGAAGAAAAAGCTATTAGATTAGCAAGAACTCAAGCCATCAGGATTACTGATGAGCATAAAGCAATCAATAGAGCAATGGTTGCTAGACAACTTGAAAGAGTTGAGAATGAACCTATATATGAAAGTGTATTTGAAGTATTTTTTCAAAGAGCTTACGAGTTAGGTATGGTTACTAAACAAGATTATAGAGATTATCAATTAGAAAAATTAGGAATTTAAAAATGAAAACTATGGGAGAAAAAACAAAAACAGTGGTTGTTTCAGATTTATTTATGGACATCTACAAACATTTCAATGTTTACAGTCAAATAGAAAGAATGAGTGAACTTTCGGATAGAGAGTTATACTTATTACTTACACTTTGCTTAGACAAACATGACGACGAAAACTTAGTCGTTAAACACAACTTCATTCCTTTTGAAAAACAAATTATGGAAATATTTGATGTTCAAGATGATAAAGAAGTTACAAACG
>Ga0209191_1001732_pt1 | contig 14162 bp, 13 predicted proteins | sample S_130626_EF_Meta_FD_187320 | JGI IMG/M metagenome (GOLD analysis project Ga0209191, IMG submission 187320) | Freshwater microbial communities from Lake Simoncouche, Canada to study carbon cycling - S_130626_EF_MetaG (SPAdes) (version 2) | ecosystem: Environmental > Aquatic > Freshwater > Lake ... | reverse complement strand
GAAGCTGATCGGACGAATTCGCCCATTTCTTGGAGCTTTGCAAGGACTTCCTTGCTCTCCATACCGAGTTGTTTTGCCAACTCATGTACGCGGACCTTTGACACATTTCTCCTGTCTTGGCCCGCATTAATTCTTGTGGGATGCGAGCCCTAGTTGTTCGACCTCATGATGTAAACGAGCTCATTTGAGTTTCATATCTTTCGCATCCATTTCATTTGTAACACCGATACATAAATACCAGTGCGATGTGCCCAGTCTAGCGAATGAGGGAGGAATTCCCTATTTCATGCGGAAATTACGCAGTAGATGCTGGAGTGTCAGGGTGGATATCGATGCGCCAGCCTGTGAGGCGAGCTGCAAGTCGGGCATTCTGTCCATCCTTGCCGATAGCCAATGAAAGTTGGTAATCAGGGACAACAACTTTGGCCGAACGTGAGAGTTCATCAACGATTGTCACACTACTGACCTTTGCCGGCGCAAGTGCATGTGCCACAAACTTTGCTGGATCTTCGTCGTAATCGACGATATCGATCTTCTCGCCATTGAGTTCATCCATGACTGCGCGTGAGCGTGCACCCAGTGGTCCGATGAGTGATCCCTTAGGAGAAACACCAGCGCGATGTGAACGAACAGCAATCTTGGTGCGATGTCCTGCTTCACGCGAGACTCCCATGATTTCAACGATTCCATCTTTAACTTCTGGAACTTCGAGAGCGAAGAGTTGCTTGACTAAGCCTGGGTGGCTACGCGACAACATAATTTCTGGGCCTTTGAGTCCTTGCTTGACCTCAACAACAAAACACTTAATGCGTTCGCCGTGGGTATAGACCTCGCCGGGAACCTGTTCTTGTGGCGGAATTCTGCCTTCAATACGTCCAAGGTTGACGTGAATCATCTTTGGGTCACGACCTTGTTGAATAATTCCTGAAATCACATCACCCACCGAAGTGGTGAACTCACCAACAATTTCAGCATCATTGGTGGCGCGCATCTGCTGTTTGATTGTCTGGCGCGCAGTTGACGTTGCCATGCGATCAAAGCCTTCAACTTCAAGAACATCTTCGCTGATTCGTTCGCCGAGTTCATTAAAGGTTGGGACAAAAATCTGAATATCGCCAGTCTCACGATCTAATTGAACGCGTGCATAGCGGTTAGGTTCTGGAGTTTCTGTGTAGGCCGTAAGTACTGCTGCCTCGATCATTTGAATGAGTTGTTCGAGGGGCATGCCCTTGGCTTCAGTGAGCTGAACGAGAGCTGGGATATCAACGCCCATTACTTGTCACCCTCTTTGCGATTAAATTCGATTTCGACTTGTGCGCGCTTAATATCTGCAAGCGGAATAGTTACTTCTTTCACTTCCTTCTTCTCTGTAACAGTCAGAGTTACATCAGCTTCTGTATTGGAGAGAATGCGTCCTGTAACAACTGTTCCATCTGTCTTAGTGACCTTAAGAAGTCGGTCATTATTCTTAGCGAAATGGCGCGGAAGAGTAAGCGGGCGATCGATTCCAGGTGAAGTTACTTCAAGGGTAAATGGCGTCTCGCCCATAAAGGCAGCGTCATCGAGAAGTTCAGAGACAAGCTTTGATGCGACAGTTACTTGATCAAGATTCAGTGCGCTCTCGCCATCGACAATGACTGTAACGATGCGGTGCTGGCCAGGAGAAACGAGATTGACATCTTCGAGGAAATATCCAGCTTGATGTAGCGCCGGAGTAATGTGTTCAGAGATCTGGTCTTTGAGAGCCATTGTTGCCGTCCTATTCGATTGTTATTTAATTGTCGTGCTGTCGTGCAGAGCCAAATTTACTCTATGTAGAGCGAGTATCCAAGTCGCAGAATAAGTAGCCCGGTAACTATGAGATAGAAAATGCGAATAAAGGATGAGCCCTTCTTAATTGCCATATGAGAACCCATATACCCGCCAGCAAGATTTGCGACACCAAGGAGTAAGCCAAGTTTCCACATCACTCCGATAGTCAGTCCCACCACGATGATGGAGGCAAGATTTGTCGTTGCATTGACTACCTTTGCAATGGCAGATGCGCCGACAAAGGCAAATCCCATAATTGCGACAAGTGCGATCATCAAGATAGTTCCGGTACCAGGTCCAATAAGCCCGTCGTAGAAACCGATAATGAAGGCAGCAACTGCTCCAATCGCCTTTAACTTGCCTGGCGCATACTTTTCAACGTGGTTCTTTCCCAGTTCCGGTTTGACTAACGTGTAGATAAATATTGCAATCATCACAAAAAAGATGGAACTCTTATAACTTTCAGATGAGATCCGGGAAGCTAAGTGGGCACCTAATGCAGCGCCAAAGAATGCGGGGATGACCATCGCAAGGAGAAGTTTGGGATCAGTCTTAATTGATTTTCGATACTTGATTGCAGCCGTCGAAGTTCCGAAGAAGGCGGCGGTCTTCGAGGTTGCAACAACTTCTACTGGATTTCGATCCGGGAAGGAGAGCAGCATTGCAGGCGTCTGGATGAGTCCTCCCCCACCTGCTATTGCATCAACGAAACCTGCCGAGAACATAGCAAGGCCTAGGAGTGCGAGATTAATCGCGGTGAGATTTTCGAGCATTAGCTCAGTGTAGGAAGAAGTGCGGCGATGTGATCAACTGCTGCAGCAACGGCAACTTCAGATTTATCTCCACTCTTACGAACTCGAATTTCAACGTTACCTTGTTCAAGCGCTTTACCAACAACTACGATGACAGGAATTCCGATGAGTTCTGCATCTTTAAACTTAACACCAGGGCTAGTTCCACGGCGATCATCGATCATGACGCTAATGCCGCGAGATTCAAGGTCTGCAGAAATTTTCTCAGCTGCTTCAAAGACTGCATCATCCTTACCTGTTGCAACAACATGGACCTTTGCTGGCGCAACTTCTACTGGCCACGAGAGACCAATTTCGTCATAGCTCTGTTCGGCGATTGCAGCTACTGCGCGAGATACGCCGATTCCATAAGAGCCCATTGTGACAACCTGTGATTTACCGTTCTGATCAAGAACTGTGAGGCCAAGTGCATCCGCATATTTGCGACCTAGCTGGAAGATATGGCCAATTTCAATGGCGCGATCAATAATGACTGGAGTTGCACACTTTGGACATGCATCGCCCTGTTTGATTTGAGCAGCTTCGATGTAGTGGTCGACTTGAAAGTCGCGGCCATTTACAACGTTGCGAGCATGCTTATCTTTTGCATTGGCGCCAGTTACCCATGAAGTTCCTGGTGCAATACGTGGGTCGGCGTAGACAGTGATGCCATTCTTCTTTGCATCCTGTGGTCCGATGTAACCCTTTACAAGTCCTGGGAACTTCGCGAAATCTGGTTCTTCAAAGACGCGGATGTCGTTGACGCCGGCAAGGTTTGCTTGAAGGCGCTTGAGATCTACCTCGCGATCTCCTGGGACAAGAACTGAAATAGGAGTTTCATCAGCCATCAACATAACGTTCTTCAGCGTCATGCCGCCGTCGTATCCCCCACCAAACTTTGTATTCAGTAGCTCGACCAAAGTGTCGATGGTTGGAGTATTAGGTGAGTCAAAGACTTCAAGAGCTGCAACGCCAGATGCATCACTTGGTGCAACTACGGTTGTCATCGCTTCCACGTTTGCGGCATAGCCACACTTTTCGCAAAGAACATAGGTATCTTCGCCGGTTTCACATGGAGCTAAGAACTCTTCCGATGCAGATCCACCCATGGCACCCGATACCGCGCTGACGATGTTGTACTTCATGCGTAAGCGATCGAATGTCTTGATATATGCCGCACGATGGCGCATATATGACTCGACGAGTCCTTCATCTGTGAGGTCAAATGAGTATGAATCTTTCATGACGAATTCGCGACCACGAATAATTCCTGAACGAGGACGCGCTTCATCGCGGTACTTGGTCTGGATTTGATACAAGGCAAGTGGCAGATCTTTATACGATGAGTATTCGCCCTTAACCATCAGAGTAAACATCTCTTCGTGAGTTGGACCTAAGAGGTAATCGGCGCCTTTGCGATCTTGCAGGCGGAATAGATCTGGGCCGTAATCGTTCCAGCGACCAGTTGTTTCGTAAGCATCTTTAGGAAGCAGCGCTGGGAAATGAACTTCTTGGAAACCGGCTTTATCCATTTCATCGCGAACAATGTTCTCGATATTGCGAAGTGTGATGACGCCCAGTGGCAACCAAGAATAAACACCAGCTGCAATTCGGCGGATATATCCAGCGCGGACTAGAAGGCGATGGCTTGGAACTTCAGCATCTGCTGGGTCATCGCGCAAAGTACGCAAGAAAAGAGTGGACATTCGCAACATAACGCGAACCCTACCCGACCTTTAGGAAGTTGTGACGGAAGGTTCTCCTGATGGAACGCCAGCGGCTTCCATCTCTTCAGCAAGGCGCATCGCTTCTTCGATAAGAGTTTCAACAATCTGCGCCTCAGGTACAGTCTTAATGACCTCACCCTTAACAAAGATTTGACCCTTACCGTTACCAGATGCAACTCCGAGATCAGCCTCGCGAGCTTCGCCAGGACCATTAACTACGCAGCCCATGACAGCAACGCGAAGAGGAACTGTCATTCCTTGTAAGCCAGCCTGAACTTTCTCAGCAAGTGTGTATACATCTACTTGTGCACGTCCACATGAAGGACATGAAACGATTTCAAGTTTGCGTTGACGCAAATTCAGTGACTCAAGAATTGAGATACCGACCTTGACCTCTTCAACAGGAGGTGCTGAGAGGGAGACGCGGATAGTGTCGCCGATACCTTCTGCCAAGAGAATTCCGAAAGCTGTTGCCGACTTGATTGTGCCTTGGAAGATTGGGCCAGCTTCTGTAACGCCAAGGTGCAATGGGTAATCGCACTTTGCAGCAAGAATTCGATAAGCATTGACCATCGTGACGGGGTCGTGATGCTTAACAGAAATTTTGATATTGCTAAAGCCATGTTCTTCAAAGAGGGATGCTTCCCATAGCGCTGATTCTGCGAGTGCTTCAGGAGTTGCCTTGCCGTACTTCTTAAGGAGTCGTGGATCAAGTGAACCAGCATTGACGCCGATACGGATTGGAATTCCTGCATCTCCTGCTGCCTTAGCAACTTCTTTCACCTTGTCATCGAATTGCTTAATGTTTCCTGGGTTTACGCGAACAGCGGCGCACCCTGCATCGATAGCAGCGAAGATGTACTTGGGTTGAAAGTGAATATCTGCAATTACAGGAATCTGTGACTTCTTTGCAATCTGCGCAAGCGCATCTGCATCATCTTGTGATGGAACTGCAACGCGAACGATTTGGCAGCCAGATGCTGTGAGTTCGGCGATTTGCTGGAGAGTTGCGTTCACATCAGATGTGAGCGTTGTGCACATTGATTGAACGCTTACTGGTGAATCAGAACCGACGCCGACTCCGCCAACGTTGAGCTGCTTTGTCTTACGACGTGGGTGCAGCGTAGGAGGTGGAGCGCTTGGAATTCCGAGATCAACCATGAGCCGTATTCTGCCTTATCTCTACAAATTGAGCGAGACGGGATTGAAGATGTCTGCAATCAGCAGAATCGAAGTGAGCACAGCCAGCACGACAAAGACCGTCATCGTGATTGGTGTAAGAACATTCACATCAATACCTGCTGGTCGTGGCTTCCCACGAAGGCGTGCAAAGAAGGCGCGAATTTCATCGGCGATGGCAACGGCCATGTGACCACCATCGAGAGGAAGGAGTGGAAGTAAGTTAAAGAGACCAACAAATATATTGAGGCTTGCTACAAGCAGAAGGAAGGTTCCAAGGCGCTCGGTGTTATTGAGCTTATTGCTACTTACTGCATCCCCCGATACTCGCGCAGCGCCGACAACTCCTACAAGCCCGTTAGGGTCGCGCTCTTCGCCACCGAAAGTTTGGCGGATGAGCTGGGGAACTTTTGTAGGTAGTGCAATCAGCGCCTTTACAGATTCACGAGTGAGGACTGCAATTGCGCGACCGGATTCAGAGATCGAAGGTATGAATCCTTCTCGCTGAGTGCCAATCTTTGTCACAACTCCAAGAACGTAGCGCTTATCAGATTCGACATAAGTAGGTGCTGCAGAAATAGTAATTTCGTTGCCATCACGGAGAACGGTGAATGAGAGTTCTTTGCCTTGTGAATCTCGGATCGCTTGTGAATCTTCATACCAGTTAGTGACCTTCTTGCCATTGACGGCAGTGATCTTGTCACCTGGTTGGAAGCCTGCAGCAGCTGCAGCTGAATTGGGAGCCACTTGAGAGATATCTGAAAGGAGAGTGTTGACTCCGACACCAAAGAAGATGGAGAAGATGAGGAGGAATCCGATTACAAAATGCGCAAAGGAACCAGCTCCGAGAACGATGAGCTTGCGTGTAGTGGTTGCGCCGAAGAATGCACGCGACTCTTCACCGATAGGCATTTCATCCCGAGGCGTCATTCCTTCAATGCGGCAGTAGCCACCGGCTGGAATCGCTTTAATTCCGAATTCAGTTTCTCCACGAGTAAATGACCAGAGGCGCTTTCCAAAGCCAAGGAAGAATTCAGTAACCTTCATATCAAAGCGTTTAGCTGTGATGTAGTGACCGAATTCGTGGACCATGACTGAGAGTAGAAGTGCAATTGCAAAGGCAATAATTCCGAAGAACTCCATTAACCGACCTTCTTCAATAGTTCGCGAGCAGTACGGCGCGCATCTTCCTCGACTGCACTGACATCAGCCAGATCTCGAAGTGTGGCGCTGACGCTACCTCGCAAAGCATCGACAACAGCTGAAACGGTCTTAACAATCTCTGTGAACTTAATATCGCCATCGACAAATGCCTGTACCGCAACTTCATTCGCGGCATTAAAGACAGCTGGAAGCCCTCCCCCGATTGCACCGACTTCGCGTGCCAATGCAACTGCAGGAAAACGTTGTGAATCAATGGGTGCAAAGTTCCAGGTATGTGATTGCGTCCAATCAATCGGAGCTGTTGCTGCAGGAACACGATGTGGATATGAAAGTGCGAGCGAGATCGGCCCCTTCATATTTGGAGGTGAACCTTGTGCAATCGTTGATCCATCAACGAATTCGACCATTGAGTGCACTACAGATTGAGGATGAATGACAGCTTCAATCTGTTCATATGGGGTGTTAAAGAGATAATGAGCTTCAATGATTTCAAGGCCCTTGTTCATCAACGTTGCAGAGTTGATGGTGACGACTGGCCCCATCACCCAAGTGGGATGCGCAAGTGCTTCTTGCACTGTTACGCCAGATAAATCTGCACGATCTCTAAATGGACCACCACTTGCAGTGAGAATCAGCTTTGAAACTTCTTTTCTATCTTCGCCAATCAACGCCTGCCAGATTGCAGAATGTTCTGAATCAACCGGAAGAAGTTGATCTTTCTTTGCTCGAGCAAGGACTAAATCTCCACCCGCAACGAGAGACTCCTTATTGGCCAGTGCAACTCGGTTATCTGCGTCGAGGGCTGCAAGAGTTGGAGCTAAACCGATAGAGCCAGTAATTCCATTGAGAACAACATCGCAGGAAATAGCTGCAACTTCTGTCGATGCGTGTGGGCCATCGATGACTTCAATGCCAGGCAGCGCCTGACGAATGAGGTCACCGTTCTTGGCTACTCCTACAACCTTTACTTTGAATTTCTTCGCTTGAGCGATGAGAAGTTCCGGGTTTGAACCTGCTGCAGTGAGAGCTACAACGGTAAAGAGTGAAGGGTTTGCTTCGACAATCTCAAGAGCCTGAACACCGATAGAACCGGTGGAACCCAGAATGACGAGTTCGCGCGTCATGAAACTTTGCGCTTGCGACCTACAAATTGTCCGATGATGACAATGGCAAGAGCTAGGAAGAACATCGCAGAGCCGATGACATTTGCTTGCGCAGGGATACCGCGAGCTGCAGATGTGTAGATGAACTTAGGGAAAGTTGTCATCGTGCCTGAGTTGAAGTTGGTAATGATGAAGTCATCGAATGACAAGCTAAATGCCAAGAGCGCAGCTGCTGCGATTCCAGGAGCCACCAATGGCAAGGTGACGCGTCGGAACGTTTCGCGTTCATTGGCGTAGAGATCCATCGCTGCTTGTTCGAGTCGTGGATCAAGGCTTGCGATACGCGCCTTCACAGTGACAACAACAAAGGAAACGCAGAAGAGAACGTGTGCAATCACAGTTGGCCAGAAACCTGGGTTGATTTTGAAGACTAAGAAGAGTGAGAGCAGAGAAGCTCCGAGAACGATTTCTGGGGTCGCCATTGGTAGGAAGATAAGCAGGTTAGTCGTTGAACGCCCCTTAAATTTATGGCGACCAATTGCGAAAGCAATCATCGTTCCAAGAATCGTTGAGAAGAGCGTCGCAAGGAAGCCGATCTTGATTGAGTTACCTAGCGCGCTACAGACTTCAGGGGCACCACAAGGGTTCTGCCAATTGGAGAGAGTAAAACCCTTCCAGACCAAGTTGCTCTTACCTGAATCGTTAAATGAGAATGCAAATGTGTATGCCACTGGAATGAAGAGATAGGTAAATGCAACGACTGCATAGATGCGGATGAGGTTGCGCTGGAACCAGCGAGAGATCTGCTTCATACAAGTTCCTCGGTTCCGGCCTTACGTACATAGACTGTAACGAGAACCAAGATAGCTGCCATCAGCGTAAATGAGAGAGCTGCAGCTGTTGGGTAATCAACAATCTTGAAGTAACGAGATTCGATAACGTTTCCAAGCATCTTTGTCTGTGGGCTTCCAAGAATTGCCGCATTGACATAGTCACCAGCTGCCGGAATAAAGGTAAGAAGTGTTCCAGCAACTACTCCTGGCATCGAAAGCGGAAGTGTAACTTTGCGGAAAGTTGTAAACCCATTTGCATAGAGATCACCCGATGCTTCGAGGGTGCGCGGATCAATGCGATCGATAGATGCATAGAGCGGCAAGGTCATAAAGGGTAAGAAGTTATAGGTCATACCGGCCACAACTGCGAATGCACTTGATGTCAGCGTCGTGCTCTGAGAGATGATGTGCAGAGAACGAAGTGTTGGAACTACAAAACCTTCTTCACCAAGAATCTGCTTCCAGGCGATGGTACGGAGTAAGAATGATGTAAAGAATGGTGCGACAACGAGGACGAGCATGAGGTTCTTGAGCTTTCCACCTTTAAATGCAATTGCATAAGCAAGTGGGTAGGCAATCGCAAGAGCTAGAACTGTTGCGATCGTTGCGTATAGGAATGAACGACCAAACTGTTCTTTATTCTCTACGAAGGCATCGATGTAATTCTGAAAGCGAAAAGTCTGTTCGTACTGCCCTGTATCTCCCCCGCCGACAGGTGTCTGGGTCGAAGTTTGAGCAAGGTTTATGAGTGGGAGTAAGAAGAAGGTAAAGAGAAATCCCATTCCTGGAATTAATAAGAGATAAGGAGTACTTATCTTCTTCATTAGACAGCTGTCATTCTTCGTCGAGATCCTCATCAGGGTTTACTTCAGTTCCTGCTTCAGCATCTTCATCACCGCGAAGACCAAAGGTGAAGATTGGTTCCCAAGAAATATTGACAGGTTCACCGACGCTAAATGGTGCAACTCCATCATCATTTTGCTCGAAGACCATGAGTTCTTGTCCCCATGGCATCAAGACTTGGTACTGAGTTGAGACGCCGATATATGAAACATCCTCAACTTTGCCGCCAGTAAGTACGTTGCCTGAAGTTGCAGTTTCAAGGCGAGAAATACGGAACTTTTCAGGGCGGATACCTGCATAGATTGAGTTATCAACTGCGTGAGAACGATTCTTCTGTAAGGAAATCTTCTGGCCGAAGAGGTCGATGACCTGATTGTTTCCATCGTTTCCTGTGACAGTTCCCTTAATGAGGTTTGACTGGCCAAGGAAGTTCGCAACGAATGCTGTCTCTGGGTTGTCATATAAATCAGCAGGTGAACCCATCTGCTCGATTTCGCCTTCGTTCATAACTGCGATGGTGTCAGCCATAGTCATGGCCTCTTCCTGATCGTGAGTTACGTGCACGAATGTAAGTCCCACTTCTTTCTGGATCCACTTGAGCTCAATCTGCATCTGGCGACGGAGTTTAAGATCGAGTGCACCGAGTGGTTCATCGAGAAGCAAGAGCGCAGGGCGGTTAACAATTGCGCGAGCAAGTGCAATGCGCTGCTGCTGTCCACCAGAAAGTTGGGTTGGTTTGCGCTGAGCGAGATGTGGAAGTTCAACTAGGTCGAGCGCCTTGTTGACTGCATCATCTACATCTTTAATACCGCGACGGCGCAGGCCGAATGCGATATTTTCAAAGATAGTCAGATGTGGAAAGAGCGCGTAGTTCTGGAAGACGGTATTAATCGGACGTTGATAAGGCTTTGTATCCGTAATATCGGTGGCACCTAAAGAAATGGTGCCCTTCGTTGGTTCTTCAAGCCCTGCAATCATGCGCAGTGTTGTTGTCTTGCCACACCCTGAAGGTCCGAGAAGTGCAAAGAATGAACCTTCGGGTATGACAAGTGACAAATCATTTACTGCGGTGAAATCACCATAAGACTTGGTGATATTGCTGAGTTTGAGATCGCCGCGTGCGCTCTTTGCGAAATCTGACACTTAGTTGCCGGCAGCCTTCTGGAATGCCTCAGTCCAGGTTGTCTCTTCGGTTGGTGTGAGTGAACGGAAAACGCTGAGGTTTGCCATTGTCTTCGCACTTGGGAAGATAAATTCGCTAGCAGCAAGCTTCGGATCAATCTTTTCCATCTCAGCCTGTGCACCCTTTACTGGGCAGACATAGTTAACGTATGCAGCAACTTCAGCTGCAACAGCTGGCTCGTAGTAATAGTTGATGAGCTTCTCAGTATTTGCCTTTGCTTCTGCTGTGACTGTTGAAGGAATCATCATGTTATCGCCAGAGATTGTTCCACCTGATTCTGGGATAGCGAAGTCAAACTTGCCTTCATTCTCTGACTTCAAGATAAACATATCGCCAGACCAACCGATAACAGCTGTTGCATCCCCTGAAGTGAGGTCTTCTGCGTATTCGTTGCCCTTAACGCCACGAATCCAGCCATCGGCAATCTTCTTAGCAAGGAAATCAACGGCGTTCATAAATTGATCTTCAGTAACTGTTGCAAGGCTGACACCTTGTGAACGAAGAATGATTCCGACTGTGTCGCGCATTTCTGAGAGAACAACAATCTTTCCCTTATTTGCAGGAGAGAAGAGATCATCGAGTGTGCGAATACCTTTTGGATTCTTTGCTGTGTTCCAACCGAATCCACCCATGATGCCCTGCCATGTAAGTGAGCTTTCGCGCTTTGGATCAAATGATGGGCTGGCAAGTGTGTCGAGGATATTTACCTTGTTAGGGACATTTGCTGCATCAAACTTCTGTGTGTATCCAAGACGAATCCAACGTGCTGCCATCCAGTCTGTTGGGCACACTAAGTCATAACCAATATCTTTTCCAAGCTTGAGCTGTGCCTGAACTTTTCCGAAGAACTCATCGTTATCGTTGTAATCTTCAAAGTACTTAACTGCAATATCTGTCTCTTTTGTAAAAGCTTCAAGAGTTGGGTACTTCTTACCTGAGTCATCAACATCAAGGTAGAGAGGCCAGTTGCCCCAACGAACTGTATTTTTTGCAGCGCCTGAATTGCCACCTGAACCGCATGCAGCGAGCGCACCTGCGCCTGCAACTGCACCTGCGCCTGCAAGAACTGCACGACGAGAAACGAGTGAATTAAGAACTGAACGTGCTTCTTGTGAGAGTGGGTTCTTAGCCATGACGAAGGCTCCTTTTATATGCCGGAATAAGGGACGGTTGTGCAGGGCTCATTATGTTGCAATTTTGAGCGTGAGCCAAACCTAAATCGAGCCTAATTTCGAAAGATTTAGGTCTAGCCCCTGCACAGTGTTAGGCGTTGAGGTTGGTCATGACGTGCTTGATACGGGTGTAATCCTCAAAGCCGTAATTCGAGAGATCTTTGCCGTATCCGCTCCGCTTGAAACCACCATGTGGCATCTCGGCGACGATTGGGATGTGGGTGTTAATCCAGACGCAGCCGAAGTCAAAAGCCTTGGACATGCGCATCGCACGGCCATGGTCCTTGGTCCAGACTGATGAGGCCAAGCCGTAGTCGATGCCGTTCGACATCGCTACTGCCTCAGCTTCATCCTTGAACTTCTGGATGGTGATGACTGGTCCGAAAATTTCAGATTGAATCAACTCATCTGTCTGCTTGAGATCTGCAATAACCGTTGGAGCTACGAAATATCCAGGGCGGTTAGTTGGTTGTCCCCCGGCCACAATGCGAGCATGTGATGGAGTGCGAGAGATGAATCCATTTACTCGCTCGAACTGTGAGGCGTTATTCACTGGTCCGACGATGACATCTTCATCCGGCATGCCCATTCCGATGTGGTTAGTTGCTTGATCAGCAAGTAACTTCACCATCTCGTCGTAGACACCTTCTTGAACAAGTACGCGAGTTGCCGCTGTGCAATCTTGACCTGAGTTGAAGTAACCAGCGATAGCAATTCCTTCAGCAGCTGCTTGTAGGTCCGCATCGTTAAATACAACTACCGGTGCCTTGCCGCCGAGTTCGAGGTGAACGCGCTTTAAAGATTTAGAAGCGGCAGCTGCAACTTCCATACCTGCGCGCACGGAACCGGTAACTGAAACCATCGATGGCGTTGCGTGATCAACAAGTGCCGCACCGGTTTCGCGTTCTCCAGCAATAACGTTGATGACGCCGTCAGGAAGAAATTCGCCCATGATCTGCGCCATGAAAAGTGTCGATACAGGAGTTGTATCGGAAGGCTTTAGAACAACAGTGTTTCCCGCAGCAATAGCTGGCGCCCATTTCCACACAGCCATCATCATTGGGTAGTTCCATGGTGTTACCTGCGCACAAACGCCAATTGGCTCGCGGCGCACATACGAAGTCATTCCATGCATATATTCACCAGCGGAGCGACCTTCAAGGTTTCGAGCAGCGCCAGCAAAGAAGCGAATCTGATCGACCATAGGTGGCATTTCTTCAGATGCAGTAAGGCTCTTTGGCTTTCCGCAGTTTTCGGATTCAAGGTTTACGAATTCATCGGCACGAGATTCGATGGCATCAGCAATCTTCAAGAGGGCGCGTTGACGTTCGGATGGAGTTGAATCACGCCATCCTGGAAAAGCGTCACTGGCTGCCTTCATCGCCTTATCAATATCAGCTGCATTCGACTTTGGGGCGGTAGCAAATGGTTGCCCAGTTGAAGGGTTAATCAGAGTTGTTGTCTCACCTGATGCTCCATCAACTGATTTTCCGTTGATGAAATTCTGTAGCTTCTTCACCGTCTATGCCTGACCCTTCGTTGCGCGAACCATTTGATCACCGTGATCGTATGGATGTTTTGTATAAGTCTCGAGCCAGCGAGCGATTGAGTATTTGCCCGCCTCTGTGTGCTCACCAAATTTTTCAAGATCGCTCTCAGTCAATCGCTTTACTACATCCAAAGATGCTGCGCGCACTGCCGCATAAACAGCGATCGAATTTGCAACATCACCATCGGCATATGCCAGCTTTGGTTCATTGGCCCATGCTGCTTCGTCATATCCCTGAATGATTGAACCTTCAGGTTCTGCAACCAGTCGTCGCAAACGTGCATATGACTGCGCCTCTGAATCTGCCATGTGATGAATGCATTGACGTGCAGACCATTCGTTCTCGGCATGAACATCCAACAAATCTGGCGTTACTGCGCGAGCAAGATTGAGAAAATACTGTGATGCTGCTTCATATGCTGCAGCTGCTTCCTTCAAATCCACGGATGTCATGGAAGTGATACTAGTTAAATCTTTTCCTTTTCACTAGCGGCAAGTTGGCCGCATGCACCATCAATTTCACGACCACGAGTATCGCGGACTGTGACGGGAACTCCATACCCTTCAAGGATTCGCACAAACTCTGCTTCATCCTCTCGGCGGGATGCAGTCCACTTAGATCCAGGGGTAGGGTTCAAAGGAATTAAGTTAACGTGGGCATTGCGATTCTTGAGCAATCGGCCCAATAAATCTGAGCGCCATGACTGATCATTGATATCGCGAATGAGTGCGTATTCGATGGAGTATCGACGGCCAGTCTTCTTTTCATAAGCATCGGCGGCGGCAAGAACTTCACGGACCTTAAA
>Ga0209191_1001729_pt1 | contig 14182 bp, 11 predicted proteins | sample S_130626_EF_Meta_FD_187320 | JGI IMG/M metagenome (GOLD analysis project Ga0209191, IMG submission 187320) | Freshwater microbial communities from Lake Simoncouche, Canada to study carbon cycling - S_130626_EF_MetaG (SPAdes) (version 2) | ecosystem: Environmental > Aquatic > Freshwater > Lake ... | reverse complement strand
TTTAAACACTCCCTTTACCCATAAACATATTGCACTAGGCGCTAAAATGGCGCCTTTTGCTGGTTATAATATGCCTATAAGTTATACGGGCATTAACCTAGAGCATGCTGCTGTGAGAAATAATGCAGGTGTATTTGATGTAAGTCATATGGGTGAATTTATACTAAGAGGCCCCGATGCCCTGGATTTAATTCAACGCGTTACCACCAACGATGCTTCTGTTTTAGAAGATGGCAAAGCGCAGTATAGTTGTTTGCCAAATACTACAGGGGGTATTGTAGATGATTTATTAGTGTACTGTGTAGAAAAAAATAAAGTATACATGTTGGTAGTGAACGCTTCTAATATTGAAAAAGATTGGAATTGGATTAGCAGTTACAATACCAAAGGCGTGGAGATGCATAATATAAGTCCTAAGACTGCTTTACTTGCGGTGCAAGGTCCTAAGGCCGCTAAAATTATCCAAAATTTAACGAGTATGGATGTATTAAATATGCCTTACTATAGTTTTGCAAAAGGAGAAATGCTGGGTATTGATAATGTACTTATAAGTGCTACTGGTTATACAGGTGCAGGGGGTGTGGAGATTTATTTTGAAGATATTAATGATAATGCTAATAAAATTTGGGATGCTATATTTGAAGCAGGTGCTGCCGATGGTATTCAGCCTATTGGTTTAGGTGCACGCGATACCCTTCGTTTAGAAATGGGTTTTTGTTTATACGGAAATGATATTGACGATACCACTAGTCCTATGGAAGCAGGTTTAGGATGGATTACAAAATTCACCAAAGATTTTACCAATAAAGAAAGTTTGCTTGCGCAAAAAACAAATGGAGTTTCTAAAAAATTAGTAGGCTTTGAAATGATTGAACGTGGTATACCAAGACATTATTATGAAATTAAAGATGCTGCTGGCAAACTTATTGGTTCAGTAACTTCAGGTACACAGGCGCCTAGCTTAGGCAAGGCCATTGGTATGGGCTATGTAGCTACTGAGTTTTCTAAAGCAGGCTCTGAAATTTATATTGATATTAGAAATACTTTAGTCAAAGCGCAGGTGGTGAAGTTTCCTTTTAAGTAAAGGATTGTCTTCATTATTTATCTTGTTTACTAATTATTAATTATATTTTTTTTAGAATAGTTTTCTAGCACTATAATTTTATTGATCTTATAATTATTAGATTTATTTGTACCCTTTTTTCATTGGGTTAATACTTGTTTTTTGTTTTCTATCTATTTGCAATTTTGTGTCTTAACAAAACAATTAGTATGAAAGCAATTAAAAACAAAGTACAGTTGATTGGTCATCTAGGTGCCGATCCGGAATTCAAAATTTTAAAAGAGAGTCAGTTAGCCAATATGCGTTTGGCAGTGAATGATCGCTATAAAAATGCCAACGGAGAATGGGTGGAAGAAACACAGTGGTTTAGTTTGGTAGCTTGGGCCAAGCTGGCCTTATTTGCTGAAAAATATTTACTCAAAGGCAGTGAAATAGCGGTAGAAGGTCGTCTGCTTACAAAGGCTTACACCGATAAAAATGCCATCAAAAGACTAAGCACAGATATTATAGTTTCAGATATTTTGATTTTATCTAAAAAGAACGCTGTCGCTAAAGAATTAGTCTAATAAAAAATGAAGGTTTTGTATATTTGTGCATTATGACAACTGCATCAAAGACAAAACCTTCATTACATACCGTTTTAACGCCACAGTTATTAGATTTATATGATGTAAAAGATAGTATCGTTGTTATCATCGATGTTTTTAGAGCCACTTCTACGATGGCCACTGCCTTATATAATGGTGCTAGTAAAATTATTCCTGTAGATACACCCGAACTTTGTATTGAAGTAGGTAAACAAACAGGAGGCGTGACTGCGGGTGAAAGAGATGGAAAAATTATTCCAGGTTTGTCTTATGGAAATTCTCCTTCAGAATATCCAAGAGATTTTATTGAAAATAAAATTTTAGTCATCACCACTACCAATGGTACTAAACTATTGCATCTTGCCTTAAAGCAAGGAGCCAAAGATATCATTACAGGTTCCTTTCCTAACTTAACAAGGGTAGTGAATTACCTCAAAGAACAAAATGCACCGGTGATACTGGGTTGTTCTGGTTGGAAGAACCGATTTAATATTGAAGATGTCTTATTTGCAGGAGCGGTGATAGAAGAAATTAAGGATGCTTTTGAGATACATTGCGATAGTAGCTTTATGGCGAATCAGTTATACAATCAACAAAAAAATGATTTGTCTACTTATATCAAAACGGTCACCCATTGGCACCGATTAGCGGCCTATGGTTTAGAAGAGGACATGTTGTATTGTATTTCTAAGGATACGGCCCCTTCCTTACCTTTTTTCAAGGACGGAGCCCTTATAAATAAGGCTTAGTCGCCCTATTTTCCCATTCATTATAATAAGACTTCCATATTAGCTAGCAAAGCCTTACATTTGCAAATTGCCCTTTTTTAAGGGCTTTTTGTACCATTATGGCATTACCCTATTTAGTAAAACACATTTATAGCTACGGCACTGAAGAAGTGATTCGTAGAGGCAAGAAAATTTTTGCGCTCAAAAATATTGAATTAGCAAAATTTGATCCTTTAATTGGAAGTATACATTGTCGCGTCAAAGATGATGGCTATAGTACTTATTATAAAGTCACGATTGAAAATTTTAAAAGCGCAGCCACTTTATCATTGCGTTGTGGCTGTCCTTATAATTTATCAGAAGTATGTAGGCATAAAGCAGCCGCCTTATTTTATATCCAAGACTTATTGGATAAAAACTTACTAGACTACAAGCCAGCTTCTTATAAAACTACCCATACTCAATTAAGGACAAAGACCTTAGATTTAAAAATGATTCGAATGCTTTGTTCAAAAGCCATATTTGAAAAGGCAGAACAAACATTAAAATCGGTGAGACCTCATATTATCGAAAGTGAAAATGAAAAAGTAGTTGCAGAAATTGATGAAAAAGGAAAAACTTATCATGTCATTATTCAAAAAAATGAAGAACGTTTTTTTGATACCTCTTGTGATTGTTTGTCAGAAACTGAATACCCGCTCTGCGTGCATAAAGCCATGCTACTGTTGCAATTATTTTTACTAAAGGGGGCAGACTATTTTGAAACCATACGTAACTGGGATAGAGAGAAAAATAAATTACTGGCTTTGTACGGCTTTACTTTAGATGATTATATAGAAGATAAGTTTGAATTTATTTATCACGATGGCAAGCCATTTTTGAAAGTATTAGATGAGAAAATTCAAAAAGTCAATGGCGCTAAATCCATTACTTTAAATAGGCCAAGATCCAATGACTGGGATATAGAAGAGCAGGAACCAGCTTCTAATGAAGAGGTTGTTATTAAAGAGCGTTTTGGTATTGTGATGCAACACCAGCCTACAGTGTATCCTTATATATCCTTTAATGTAGTCAAAGGAGAAGTGAACGAAGAAGGCACTTCTTTTTTAGGTAAAGTTGAAAAAGTTGACCTTGTTAAATTTATCACGCCTAATTTAATTAAGGAAGAAGATAAAATTTTATTACAGTTAGTCAAAAAATTACAACCTGCAGAACTATCTAAGTTCTTAAATAAAAATTCTCCCTTCCAAGGCTTGTGGGATAATATTGTGCATACCGATGAAGAAAGCTTACCCGATGAGACCAAGGAATTAATGCAAGAATACTTGCATCCTAAAATTGAAAAAGTGTGGAGAGATTTATCGGAACATCCTTTTAGTTTTTATTTACCGCATAACAAACCTTTTACCACGGCCAATATGCAGAAGGCAGAACTCGTCTTCAATACCATTCAGCCAGGCTTTAGGGTAGAAAAGGAAGAGGATAGATATATTGTTTATGCGCATGTAAGTTTACCCGAAGGAAAAATTCCACTTGAAGATAACCACGCAAAGTCTAATTATATATTCCAATACCATCATCAGTTTTTTGTGTGGAAGCAAAGAGCCGATTTATTATGGGTAGAAAAGTTTATGCCAGCGGGCTTTCATGAAATTAATTTAGACAAGTGGCCTGATTACTTACAAAGTACTTTGCTGCCGTTATCAAAGCAGTACCAGGTTTCATTAGACAATGTTACTCAGGAGAAACTAAAAGGGGTGAAGCCGCAACTTCAAATTTTATTAAAAGAAAACGGAGACTACTTATTCTTTGAACCCTTGTTTGCTTATAAAGATATTATTGTCACTAAAGAAGATGGTCCTTCTGTGATTCAACAAGTGGGCGATAAAATTGTCATACTAGAAAGAGACCTTGCAGCAGAAAGACAATTAATGAACATCATCGAGCAATTACATTCTGGCTTTATTCGTCCGAATGAAGGCAATGTGCTTGCTTTAAAAGGCGCTGAGGTTTTAAAGAATAATTGGTTTTTCTTATTTATTGATACACTAAGGGATAAACAAATTCCTTTATTTGGAACAGAATACTTAAAACAATTTAAGTACAACACAGCTAAGCCTTCAACACGTTTATATATTAGTAGTAATACCGATTGGTTTGATGCGAAAGTGGAAATTTCTTTCGGTGAACAAAAAGTATCTATTCAGGATATCAAAACGATGTTGTCTAATAAACAACAATTTGTTCCTTTGAAAGACGGTAGTTTAGGGGTGCTTCCAGAAAAATGGTTGAATAAATATTCTTTATTATTTAAAGTAGGAGAGGGCAAGGCCGATACACTTAAATTAAGCAAGTATCATTTTTCTATTTTAGATGAACTCTATCAACAAAGAGACGAGGAAGAACTTATTTTCCAATTAGAAGGAAAGTATGAAAAAATTAGAGAACGCTATGCGATTGCAGATGTCACACCACCTGCGCATTTAATGCCTATTTTAAGGCCTTATCAAATTAGTGGTTTTCAGTGGTTGAATTATTTACACGATGTACAGTGGGGTGGGATCTTGGCCGATGATATGGGATTGGGTAAAACCATTCAAACCTTATCTTTCTTACAGCATTTAAAAGAGAAAAACGGCAAATTAGTAGCCTTGGTGGTTTGTCCAACTACGCTACTGTTTAACTGGCAGAATGAATTAAAAAAATTCACCCCTTCTTTAAATTATCATATACATCATGGAGGAACAAGAAAGAAAGCCTTATTTCATGATGATAAAATTGAAGTCATCATTACCACTTACGGTACTTTAAGAAGCGATATTAAAATGTTTGTGGAAGTGAATTTTGATTATGTGATTTTAGATGAGAGCCAGGCCATTAAAAACCCAGCTTCTAAAGTGACCAAGGCGGCTTGTTTATTAAAAGCCACTAATAAATTATGTTTAAGTGGTACACCACTTCAAAATAATACTTTTGATATTTATGCGCAGATGAATTTCTTGAACCCGGGTATGTTGGGTACAGTGGAATACTTCAAGCATAATTTCTCTATGCCTATTGATAAGTTTGATGAGCAAGAACAAAAAGAACATTTAAGAAAATTTGTATTCCCTTTTATATTAAGAAGAACCAAGGAGCAAGTGGCCAAGGACTTACCAGAAAAGCAAGAAATGGTATTGTATTGTGAAATGGGAGATGCACAAAGAAAAATTTACGAGGCTTATAGAAACGACTACCGTGATAAACTCATTGGTATGGTGGAAGAAAAAGGTATTCAGAAATCACAGCTTTCTATTTTACAAGGCTTAATGAAGCTTAGACAAATTTGTGATAGCCCTGCTATATTAAAAGACGAAGCTTATCCAAACGAATCTGTAAAACTAGAAGAGTTAACCCGTGAAATAGCTGAAAACATTGGTGGTCACAAGGCCTTGGTGTTCTCGCAATTTTTAGGCATGTTGGCTTTAATTAAAGAACAGTTGAAAAAATTAGGTATTGACCACGAGTATTTTGATGGAAGTAGTACCATTCAAGAAAGAGAACGCGCCATTGAACGATTCCAAAACGATGATAATTGCAGAGTGTTCTTAATTTCTTTAAAAGCGGGTGGAGTTGGTTTAAACTTAACAGCTGCCGATTATGTATACATAGTAGATCCTTGGTGGAACCCAGCTGTGGAACAACAAGCCATTGATAGAACGCATCGTATTGGACAAACTAAAAATATATTCGCGTATCGTATGATTTGTAACGATACGGTAGAAGATAAAATATTAAAATTACAAGAGAGAAAAAGATCTTTGGCTAAAGAATTAATATCCGATGAAGTAGGATTTGTAAAATCTTTAACCAAAGATGATATTGCTTATTTATTCAGCTAACGTTTATATACTTAAGATTTATAAAGCCAGCATTAATTAGAAGCTGCTTTTTAGTTAAACTTATTTAACCTCTGCTGCTGCTAAATTTGCTTTTGGATTTTTTAAAAATTCATTTTTACATTCTGTAGAACAAAATCCTAAAACAAGGTTTTTGTAATGTGTTGTATCGCTAATACCAGCAGTAACAGGCATGCCACAAGTAGGGTCTTTTTTATTATTCACTAAACTTACCGCATAGGTTTTTTCTGCAGCAGTATCTATTATGGCTACTTGATTTATATCTGCACTACTTGCATTGGCTTTATCATTTGACTGACCACATGATAAAAGAACTAACGATGCGATAACTAGGCTAGTGGTAATTTGTAATTTCATAAAGATTTGTTTTACTTGTATTTCATTCAAAATTACGAATGAATCAGGCTATTAAAAAACTAACACTCATTCATTTTCACGCTTATATTGGCCCATCTTGGGCTTCATAGGCAAATTATAGGCCTAGTGAAGGCTTATTGTCTATTTTATTATCTATTTTTACGCTCTCAATCCTATACAAAAGGAAGCTTATAATGAAACAGGAACAAATACAAATTTTATTAATGAGTGCTTACAATGCACCTGTTCCTGTATTGAATGGACCAAGTCCGCGACGTGGATTCTGATAGGACGAGCAATTGGCCCTTGCCCCTATCAGTGGAAAAACCCCAAAAAGAATTCATCCTCCGCCAGCATTCTACTTTCCTAAAATTTAAAAGCTAATTGGAACAGAAAATAATAGTACGTGTTGCCCATAGTGGCGATGCATCTTTTGCAAATGACATTACCGACGAAATGGAATCTTCGGCTAAAGCGCGTGGCACCGGTATTGCTAAACGTAGTCCAGACTATGTAGCCAAAAAAATAAACGAAGGCAAATCGGTGATTGCTTATACCGAAGACGGCACTTGGGTAGGCTTTTGTTATATCGAAGCTTGGCAGCATGGACAGTTTGTTGCCAATAGTGGTTTAATTGTAGCGCCTGCTTTTCGTAAAACAGGTATTGCTAAAAAAATTAAGCAAACTATTTTTCAATTATCAAGAGAGCAATATCCAACGGCTAAAATATTTGGTTTAACCACAGGCTTAGCGGTGATGAAAATAAATAGTGAATTAGGCTATGAACCAGTCACCTATAGTGAACTCACCGATGATGAAGAGTTTTGGGCAGGTTGTAAGAGCTGTGTGAATTATGATATATTAATGAGTAAGGATAGAAAGAATTGTATGTGTACCGCCATGTTATATGAGCCTAAGCAAGCACATACTATTGAAGAAGTGGCGGCGGATTTCACTAACAATTCAAAATTGTATGAACGCTTTATGAAAATTAAGCAAAGCAAATTATTAAACTGGTTTAGAAAATAATTAAGAAAATGGAAAAAGTAGTTTTAGGTTTTAGCGGCGGATTAGACACCACTTATTGCGTTAAATATTTAACCGAAGACCAAGGTTTAGAAGTGCATAGTGTAGTAGTGAACACCGGCGGCTTTAATGAAGAAGAATTAAAAAAGATTGAAGCACATGCTTATACTTTAGGTGTGAAAACGCATACCACTGTAGATGCTGTGAAAGGATATTATGATAGCATTATTAAGTATTTAATTTATGGTAATGTTTTAAAAAACAATACCTATCCTTTAAGTGTAAGTGCAGAGCGTTTAAGTCAGGCATTACATATAGCAGCGCATGTAAAAAAATTAGGGGCGCATAAAGTGGCCCACGGAAGTACAGGGGCTGGCAATGATCAAGTGCGTTTTGATATGATTTTTCAAATTATGATTCCAGGTGTTGAAATTTTAACACCTATTCGTGATTTACAATTAAGTAGAGAAGCAGAAATTACATATTTAAAACAGAAAGGCGTGCAAATGAATTTTGAAAAAGCTGCCTACTCTATTAATAAAGGTTTATGGGGTACAAGTGTAGGCGGCAAAGAAACCTTGCAGTCAAAGGGTATCTTACCAGAATCGGCATGGCCCACCCCTATGACCAAAGAAGGGCAAGAAGAAGAGATGGTGATTGGTTTTGAAAAAGGAGAGATTACATTGGTGAATAATAAAACATTTAGTCATCCTACTGAAGCAATTCAATTCATACAATCTATTGCGGGCGCTTATGGTATTGGAAGAGATATTCATGTAGGCGATACCATTATTGGTATTAAGGGTCGTGTAGGTTTTGAAGCAGCAGGGCCTATGGTTATTTTAAAAGCGCACCATGCTTTAGAAAAACATGTATTAACCAAATGGCAGTTGTCTTGGAAAGATCAGTTAGCACAGTTTTATGGTAACTGGTTACACGAGGGTCAAATACTCGATCCCGTGATGCGTGATATAGAAGCCTATTTAACGAGTGCACAAGAACAAGTAACAGGAACGGTGTCAATACAACTTCATCCTTATCGTTTTCAAATTATAGGTATTGAATCAGACAATGATTTAATGAGTGCGCAATTTGGAAAATATGGAGAAATGAATACAGGCTGGACAGGTAATGATGTAAGAGGGTTCACTAAAATATTTGGTAACCAGGTAAGTATTTTTCATCAAATAAAAGAATCGAATAAAAAATAAGTAGTAAAGTAAAAACGAAAAAGTAAACGATAAAATAAAAGGTAAATAGTAAAGAAAAATAAATAGTAAAGTAAACGATAAAGTATTATCGATTAAATATAAAATAACGAAGATGCAAAAACTAAATATTGGTATTGTGGGTGGCGCAGGCTATACAGGAGGTGAATTAGTGCGTGTATTATTGCATCATGCACATGTAGACATAAAATTTCTGCATAGCAGCAGTAGTGCCGGCCAATTAGTAAGCTCGATACATACCGACTTAGTAGGCGATACCGATTTAGTTTTCACCAACAGCCTTCAAGACACTATTGATATATTATTTTTATGTTTAGGACATGGAGAAGCAGTGAAATTTTTAGCATCGAATGCAATTGCACCTACAATAAAAATTATTGATCTATCACAAGATTTCAGATTAGCGGCTACTTCTAAACAAGGAGAAAGAAATTTTGTGTACGGCTTACCAGAATTAAATAAAGCAGCTATTCAAAGCGCTGATAACATTGCGAACCCAGGTTGCTTTGCTAGCGCTATTCAATTAGGCTTATTACCCTTGGCGGCTAAAGGCTTATTAAAGGATGTATATACAACGGGTATTACTGGTTCCACAGGGGCGGGTCAAGGTTTATCTAATACAGGTCACTTTAGTTGGAGAGCTAATAATATCCAACCTTATAAAACTTTAGCGCATCAACACTTGGATGAAATAAAACAAAGCTTGCATCAATTGCAAGGTCATCAAAATGTATCGGTTCACTTTGTACCTTGGAGAGGCGATTTTACTAGAGGTATTTTTGTAAGTAGTATTGTAGAAACTTCTTTAGGTCTAGCTGAATTGAATAAATTATATACCGAATTTTATACGGGCCATCCCTTCACGCATCTATCATTAAGCCCCATTGATTTAAAACAAGTAGTGAACACCAATAAATGTTTAATTCATATTGAACAAAAAGAAAGTAAAATAGTGGTGCACTCGGCCATTGATAATTTATTAAAAGGCGCAGTGGGTCAGGCCGTACAGAATATGAATTTGATGATGGGCCTAGAAGAAACAGCAGGTATTCAATTAAAAGCAAGTAATTTTTAAAATAAATAAGATGTCTTTATTTCAAGTATATCCTTTACAACCTATTGCCATTACCAAGGCCTTAGGATCTCATGTTTGGGACGATAAGGGTACCGAATATTTGGATATGTATGGAGGACATGCAGTTATTAGTATTGGCCACACGCATCCGCATTGGGTAAAGCGTATTGAAGACCAATTGCATGCAATGGCATTTTATTCTAATTCAGTGATTATGCCTATTCAAGAAGAATTGGCAACTGCTTTAAATAAAATAAGTGGTAAGCAGGACTACCAATTGTTTTTATGCAATAGTGGCGCAGAGGCGAATGAGAATGCTTTAAAATTAGCTTCCTTTCATACAGGTAGAAAAAAAATAATTGCTTTTTCAAAAGCATTTCATGGAAGAACTTCATTGGCAGTAGCCGCTACCGATAATCCAAGTATTATAGCGCCTGTGAATGAAACCGATAATATTATTTTCTTACCCTTCAATGATGTAGAAGCTTTAACAGCATGTTTCGCCAAGCAAGGAGATGAAATTGCGGGTGTTATTATTGAAGGCATACAAGGAGTAGCAGGAATTTATGAGGCAACAAATATTTTTTTACAAACTATTCGTGCCCTATGTGATAAGCATGGCGCCGTTTATATAGCCGATAGTGTACAATGTGGTTATGGCCGCTCAGGTAAATTCTTTGCACATGACTATGCAGGTGTGAACGCCGATATTTATTCAATGGCCAAGGGAATGGGCAATGGTTTTCCTATAGGAGGCATTTTAATAGCACCCTCTATTAAAGCTAAGTTTGGTTTATTGGGTACTACTTTTGGTGGCAATCCATTAGCCTGTGCAGCTGCCTTAGCGGTATTGGAAGTAATGGAGAAAGAAAATTTAATAGAAGCTGCTATTCAAAAAGGAAAATATTTAATAGAGGCATTGAAAAATACTAAAGGAGTGAAGGTAGTAAGAGGTAAAGGATTAATGATAGGATTTGAAATGGAAACAGGACTGGAAGATATTAGAAAAGTTTTGTTGAATGATTATAAAGTATTTACAGGAGAAGCAAAACCGAATGTGATTCGTTTATTACCTTCTTTATCTATTAGTACTGCAGAGATAGATTTATTTTTAAAAGCATTAACAGAGGCCAGTACTCAAATTTTAAATAAAACAGTGTAAAGTTTTAACATGAAACAATTTATATCAGTAAAGGATGTGCAGGACATGAACGCTTTAGTAGCTAAGGCGCTTTCCTATAAGAAATCGCCTTTTAGTGATAAAAAATTGGGTGCAGATAAACGTATTGGACTACTTTTTTTAAATCCAAGTTTAAGAACAAGATTAAGTACTCAAGTAGCTGCACAAAATTTAGGTATGGAGCCCATTGTGTTTAATGTTGATAAAGAGGGCTGGGCTTTAGAATTTGCAGAAGGCGCCATTATGAATGGAACCACAGTGGAACATATTAAAGATGCAGCACCTATTTTAGGAAATTATTTTGATATACTTTGTATTCGTACTTTTCCCGGACTAGAAGACAAGCAGGCAGACTATAGTGAAAAAATTATCAAACAATTTATTAAGCATGCAGGTATCCCTGTAGTAAGTTTAGAATCGGCCACCTTGCATCCACTACAATCCTTGACAGATATTATTACTATTCAAGAATCGATAGCATCGAATACAAGTTTAAAGAATAAAAAACCTAAAGTAGTTTTAACTTGGGCCCCTCATATTAAACCTATTCCACAATGTGTGGCCAATAGTTTTAGTGAATGGGTGGGTGCATGGGGAGAAGCCGATTTTGTGATTACACATCCTGAAGGCTATACACTTTCTACTGAATTTACCAAAGGCGCTACCATAGAACATAACCAAGACCAAGCACTAAAAGAGGCCGATTTTGTGTATGTAAAAAATTGGAGTAGCTATGAGCAGTATGGAAAGGTATTAAGTACTGATGCTGCTTGGATGATGACGAATAAAAAATTAGCGCTTACGAATAATGCAAAGGTCATGCACTGCTTACCTGTAAGAAGAAATGTAGAATTAAGTGATGAAATTTTAGATGGTCCCAATAGTTTGGTGACTAAAGAAGCTTCTAATAGAGTTTGGGCAGCTCAGGCGGTCTTAGCTGAAATTTTAAAAGCAATTAATATTTAAATTAAATTCGAAAAAATTGTTCAATACATTATGGAATCATTATATGTTATTAAAATAGGAGGCAATATTGTTGACAATCCTGCATTGTTAACTACTTGCTTGCAAGCTTTTGCGAAAGTAAAAGGCCAAGCTATTTTAGTGCATGGTGGCGGCAAAATGGCTACAAGTATGGCTCAGTCCATGGGCGTTGAACAAACCATGATAGATGGCAGAAGAATTACTGATGAAGCTACTTTGAAAATAGTCACCATGGTCTATGCTGGCTATATTAATAAAAATATAGTAGCCCAACTACAAGCCTTGGGTGTGAATGCCATGGGTTTATCGGGTGTGGATGGTAATTTAATTCAAGCGCATAAAAGAAATCACGACAGTATTGATTATGGTTTTGTAGGGGATATAGATGCAGTGAATACCGACTTAGTTTTACAATTACTTTCAACGAATACTAAATTAGTAGTGGCGCCCATTACGCATGATGGGAAGGGGCAACTATTAAATACCAATGCAGATACCATTGCACAAAGCTTGGCCACTGCATTAGCTTCCAAATATAAACTGCATTTAATGTATGGTTTTGAAAAGGAAGGCGTACTAAAGGATATCAATGATCCTAGTTCAGTCATTGCGCGAATGGATAGGCCGTTGTACGGTTCACTTAAAGATCAAAAACTTATTTTTGAGGGCATGATCCCAAAAATAGACAACGCGTTTGAAGCCCTTGATAATGGTGTAGCATCTGTTATCATTGGAAAGGCTGAAAAAATGAATGAATTAATAAATGGTACCGCAGGTACAACAATCACAAAATAATGTCTCAAGAACAAACTATACATAATAAAAATACAAGCGTCTTACAAAAAGAGGCCACCGATTTATTAAAAAAATTAATCGCTATACCTTCTTTTAGTAAAGAAGAAGATAAAACAGCCTTAGCCCTCACTCAATTTTTTGCAGATAGAAATATAAAAGTAAACGCTATTAAAAATAATATTTGGGTAGCTAATTTACACTTCGATGCGAACAAGCCTTCTATATTATTAAATTCACATCACGATACCGTAAAGCCTAATAAAGGCTATACGAATGAGCCCTTTAGCCCTATTGAAAAGGATGGTAAATTATTCGGACTAGGCGCTAATGATGCTGGTGGTTGTTTAGTAAGTTTAATAGCCTGCTTTTTACATTTTTATGCTATGCCTAATTTAGGGTACAATATAATTTTTGTAGCCTCTGCAGAAGAAGAAATATCTGGCCATGATGGTATTGAATTAGTACTTCCTCAATTACCTAAAATTGATTTTGGAATAGTAGGAGAGCCTACTAAAATGGAAATGGCTATTGCTGAAAGAGGCTTATTAGTTTTAGATGTTGTAGCCACAGGCAAGGCAGGTCATGCGGCTAGAGAGGAAGGAGAGAATGCACTGTATAAAATATTACCAGCTATTGAATGGTTTAAAAATTACCAGTTTGAAAAAGTATCTGATTTATTAGGCAAGGTAAAAATGACAGTGACTGTTATTGATACCGACAACAAGCAACATAATGTAGTGCCTTCCACTTGTAAAATGGTAGTAGATGTTCGTGTAAATGAATTGTATAGTTTTGAAGAAGTTTTGAAAACCATTCAAGATAATGTTAAAGCAGAAGTCAAACCAAGAAGTTTAAGAATGCGCTCCACAAGTATTGGCCTTGATCATGTATTAGTGAAAGCAGGCAAGGATTTAGGTAAGGGCCATTATGGTTCTGTCACTACTTCTGATAAAGCCTTAATGCCTTTCCCTGCTTTGAAAATGGGACCTGGCGATTCTGCTAGATCGCATACGGCAGATGAATTCATATACATAAAAGAAATAGAAGAAGGAATTGTTGATTATATTCAATTACTTGAAAAAATAGTTTAACCATGAGCAAGCTTTGGCAAAAAAATAATAAGGTATCTGAATTAGTGGAAAAATTTACCATTGGAAATGATCAGACTATGGACATGTATTTAGCACCATATGATGTACTAGGTTCTATTGCGCATACCACAATGCTTGCTGAAGTGGGCTTATTAAGTTCAGCAGAAC
>Ga0209191_1001728_pt1 | contig 14193 bp, 19 predicted proteins | sample S_130626_EF_Meta_FD_187320 | JGI IMG/M metagenome (GOLD analysis project Ga0209191, IMG submission 187320) | Freshwater microbial communities from Lake Simoncouche, Canada to study carbon cycling - S_130626_EF_MetaG (SPAdes) (version 2) | ecosystem: Environmental > Aquatic > Freshwater > Lake ... | reverse complement strand
GTTCCGCCTCATCCCTTTCGACCCGAATGAGCCAAAAATCAAACGACCGTTTTACTTTCCACAATGAAAATCGAACAATTACCTACCTCTGACCTAATCCCCTACGCCCGGAACACGCGCACCCACTCACCTGAGCAGGTCGCACAGATCGCCGGATCGATCCGCGAGTTTGGATTTACAAATCCGATCCTCATCGACGCTGAGAACGGCATTATCGCCGGTCATGGCCGGGTCATGGCCGCGAGCAAGCTCGGGCTGGCGAAGGTGCCGTGCATCCGCCTGTCGCACCTGACCGACACTCAACGGCGAGCTTACATCATCGCCGACAACAAGCTCGCTCTGAACGCCGGTTGGGATGAGGAGATGCTGGGGCTTGAACTAGCAGACCTGCGCGAGGCCGACTTCGATCTCGGCATCCTTGGCTTCGACAACTTTGCCATTGAGCAATTCCTTAATCCGCCAGAACGCAACGACGAAGCTCCAGAATCATCCGGCGGTGAGATCGACGTTGACGCAATGGAGATGGGATGCGCCTGCCCGAAATGCGGATTTGAATTTGACCCCAAGAAGCCATGAAGAAGCCAGACTGCGCATGGCTCCTTGCCGACCTCAAAGATGTGCTACAGAACGGCATCAAGGTCATGTCAACTTTCGCCTGTGGCGGCGGCAGCTCGATGGGCTACAAGCGAGCAGGTTGTCAGATCGTAGCAGCAAACGACATCGACCCAGAAATGGCGTGGCACTACAAGAAGAACCTCAACCCGCCTAACTACTTCCTTTGTCCGATCCGGGATATACTGACAGCAGACCTACCGCCTGAGTTTTTTAACTTGGACATCCTTGACGGCTCGCCGCCGTGCTCCACGTTCAGCATAGCAGGAAGCAGGGAGAAAGCATGGGGCAAGGACAAGCACTTCCGCGAGGGGCAGGCAAAGCAGGTGCTTTCGGATTTGTTCTTCGATTACCTCGACCTCGTGGAGCGATTAAAACCGCGCGTGGCAATTGCTGAGAACGTCAAGGGCATGATCCTCGGCAACGCCAAAGGATACACCAAGATGGTGATGGCACGATTCAGGGAGATCGGATACCGCCCGCAGCTCTTCCTGCTAAACGGTGCCGACTGTGGAGTGCCGCAGCGCAGAGAGAGGGTGTTCTTTGTTGCGATCCGTGACGACATTGAAGCACCTCCTTTGAAACTTGCGCCGAAGCACCGATGGATCTCAGCAGGTGAGGCAACAGCAGACTTGCAAAAGCTGACAGATGCAGAGAAGAAGGACACAAAGGCAACTGGAATTGATTTAAAGGCATGGGAGAAAACAAAAGAAGGAGGGTGTTATGCTGACTACTTTATAAAATATGAAGGAAGGAACAATGCTTTCTCTCATCAAAAAGCAAACTCTATGCAACCATCGTGCACTCTTACAGCAACCCATGATAATTTTACGCACTCAAAGCAATGCAGAAAGATGACCTACCGCGAATGGAAACGCCTCGGCAGCTTCCCGGATGACTACGAGGCAAAGACCGACAAGATCGGCAAATACATGATTGGGATGAGTGTCCCGCCAAAGATGACTGAGGTCGTGGCAAGAGCCGTGATCAATCAATGGCTACAACCCAAACCATGAGCGCGAAGAAGTCACCAGCGAAGAAGGTTGTTAAGGCCGCACCGGCGAAGCCTGCAGCGCCCAAGGCAGCGCAGGCGGACACCACGCAGCTTTGCCGCCTGTTTAATCTGACGAGCGCACGGATCGGGCAGCTTGCCAAGGATGGGATTATCTTTAAGACCGAGCGCAACCAGTTCGATCTATGGCGCAGTGTGCGCGGATACATCGAGTTTTTGCAGAAGAGCAAGACCGAGGGCGCAAGTCACATGGAGCGCAGTGGCACGAGCGGCGACCCGCAAGAGTTAGAGGAGCTGGTGCGGCAGGTCAAAGCGGCACGAACTTACAACGACGCACGGACGCTGAAGGTGCAGATTGATGCGCTTCGCGGAGGCTACGCGCTGGAGGTCGAGCAGGAACGGTATTGCTCAATCGCCCAGATCGAGGACGGCATAGACGGCATCGCAGCCGTTGTGCGCAACGCGATAAAACGGATGGAAGCCGACCTGCCGCCGATGCTTGAAGGGCTAGACGCATCGGCTATGAAGCGACTGATCGCAGAGAAATCCGCGCAGGTCATACAGATTATTTATGATGAAGGTGAGCGAATCAAAGCGCCAATTTCTGGAGAAATCCCGACGCATTAAGCGGGCATTCTTCAAGAACTTTCGGCCACCCAGCGACCTAACGCCTGCCCAATGGGCAAGCGATCGCGTTGTTATCCTCGACGGATTGACACCAAAATACTCAACGGTCAACGCACCGTGGCAGACCGAGCCGCTGAACATCGTCGCCGATCCTGAGGTCAAGGAGGTCGTCTATCTTGCGCCGATTGGAACCGGAAAGACGACATTCATGGAGGCAGGGCTGTGCTATATCATCGCCGAAGATCCGGGGCCGACGCTGCTAGTGGGTCAGACCGACGACGACCTTAAGGACTGGGCAGAGACTCGAATGGACTACGCAATCATGAACACAGCAGAAACCGCTGCCCTGCTACCGCGTGACCGGCACAAAAAGCGCAAGATGGAAATTCTGTTTCCATCCATGAGTCTTTTTCTCACCGGCGCAAATCTCAGCGGATTACAATCGAAGTCGATGCGCCGCGTCTTTTGCGACGAGGCGTGGCAATACAGACCCGGCATGTTGAACGAAGCTCGCGGGCGTCTGCATGATCGATGGAACAGGCAATTTTTTATCCTCTCACAAGCAGGCGTAAAGGGCGACGACCTTGACAAAGCGTGGGGTCATTCCGACCAGCGCGAGTTCAGTTTTTCCTGCCCGACCTGCGGCACGGTGCAACCTTGGAAATGGTGCAACGTCATCGGCTACGAGGACGAGACTTTAGAACCGCTGGCTCGAGCGCAGATGGCACAACTCAAATGCGACAACGCCGACTGTGATTGGACGTGCGCAGACTCACCGCAACCGCGGCGAGCGCTAGCCGAGGCTGGGCAGTATGTGTCGACCGCGGTCGGCATGCCCGGTCACGTTGGATTTCACTACAACGTGCTTGCCAACTGGAGAAAACCGCTCTGGGAAATAGTGCTGCTGTGGCTAGAGGCAAAGGCAGCGATGCGCGTCGGCAACGTGGATCCACTGAGGCAGTTCATCCAAAAGCGCCTAGCTGAGACATGGGAGGAGGATCTGACGGACAACCGCGAGGCGCTAGTCGGCAACGGCTACCTCGTCGCCGAGTACACCGAGAAGCAGAAGATCGAGGAAGAGGCACACCGATTCCTGACAATCGACAAACAGCGCGACCACTTCTGGGCAGGAGTTAGGGCATGGCGAGCAAGCGGCGAGTCGATGTTGTTATGGTATGGCAGGATCGAGACTTTTGATGGCGTGCATGATCTTGCGTTGAGATATCAGATAAAGCCACAGATGGTCTTCGTCGATGCTGGCTATGATACTGACCAAGTCTATTCCGCCTGCGCTCGCATGAACTGGACGGCGCTGCACGGTAGCGGCCAGAAGTCGTTCGCTTACAAAAAGCAAAATGGGGACATCATCCATAGGCCGTTCACGCGATTCCAAGATGCGACTGCCAGCGGCGGCGGGAAAGCTCGGTATGCGCACTGGGCGAGCGACCGAATCAAAGACATCCTGCACGCACACCGCACCGGCATTGCTGGATCGTGGGACATCCCAGACGACATCTCGGTGGATTTCCTCAAGCAGATTGACAGCGAGATTAAAAAAGAGGTCACCAACTCGAAGACCAAGCAGGTCGAGTATCGCTGGACTAGGACAAGAAATAATAATCACGCGTGGGACGTGGAGGCGATGCAGATCGTGGCGGCGCTCATGCTCAAGATCATCCCCGGCTTCGATGTTTGACATGGTCGCCTAGTCGATGGCTGCCAACGTCCGAGAAGTCGCGAGAAATTTATTCCACTACGCCAACTGCAACCCACAGAGGATCGCAGGAATCAAGACTGCCTTCGATGCGGCGATGGGTGGGGCGCTCACAAAAGGCGGCATGGACAGCATTACGTCTGCCACCAAAAACGGCGTGACGATGGCCAAGCTCGTCGGTCTAAACGAAACAGAGCGGCAGACCGCACTGCGGATGGCCATGGAATATTTGAGCATCGGATTTGTGCCTAGCAGCAGCCGGTCGCTCGGTCGATTTTAACACGCAGAAACCATGGCAATACTCGACCAATTCGGCAGACAGGTTAATTATAAGGCCGCGAGAGCTGCGCAGCAAAACTACCACAGGCCGTGGGAGCCGGTGCAAAAGCGCGACATCGAAGACCTCGTGCCGTCGAATGATCGTATCACGCTGCAAAGCCATGCTCGCAGAATCTACTTAAATTTCGGGCCGATCAAGAATGCCATCAACCAGCGCAGCATGTATGCCGTCGGCAGGGCATTTGTGCCGATTTACAAAGGCGGTGATGAGGAGTTTGGAAACATTGCTGGCAAGTTTCTGAACGATACATTCTACCGCATCGGTGATGCCAGAGGCGGCATGCATGATTTCAAAACCAACTTGTTTGGGTGGTCATCGTCGATTGATGTTGATGGTGAAATCTTTGTCTTGCTGACCGAGACGGCCACCGGCTTTCCACAATACCAAGGCATACCCGCACACCGGATCGCCACGCCCAAGGGATTTACTGACGGGCAGATGTACCAGGGCGGCATGCTCAAAGACGGCATCGTCCACTATCAAAGCGGCGAGGCGAAAGCCTATGCATTTTGTGATAAAAATGGCGAGCTTGACCAGTGGCTACTTGCTGAAAATGTCATCCACCTTTTTGATCCAGAGTGGCAATACCAAAGCCGGGGCTTAACGGCACTGACGCACTGCATAAACGACTGCCGCGACATGATCCAATCCACCGAGTGGGAACGCCTTGCCATGTTGCAGATGTCTTCGATCTCGCTTGTCGAGTACAACGACAACGGCGGCCCAGACCACGATGATCCGTACAATGCACTGGTCGGCGACACCGAGACGGGCAAGGGCATGACGGTCGAGTCTCTCGATGGCGGCACCGTCAGATATTTCAAGAGCAACTCCGGCGGCAAAATCGAGACACTCATCAATAATCGCCCTGGCAATCCATTCCTAGATTTTCACAATCGCCTTTTAAAATCCGCGTTTGCTGGACTCAACTGGAGCATGGCTTTTTATGATGGCCACGGTGCCGGTGGTGGCACCGCTCAGCGCACTGAGATCGCCATGGCGCAGCGCTCCATCGAGGACAGGCAAGATCTGCTATTTTACGCCGCCAAGCGATTGGTCGGCTATGCCATTGCCAAGGCCCAGAAGCGCGGCGATTTACCGCAATCGCCGGACTGGTATCAATGGGAGTTTTCGACCCCACCGAAACTCACGATCGACGACGGCAGAATCACAAAAGAACTGGAGGCACTCTGGAAAATGGGAGCCGCCAACATGCGCGACATCGTCAGCATGCGCGGCAAAACTCTTGAGGCGCACTACGCAGAGCGAGCGCAGGAAGTCGCACTACGCAAGCTTGCCGCTCGGCGAGCAGAAGAACTTTACGGGGTCACCATCGACGACCGTGAGATGTCCATGCTCACCGCAAACGAGATGGCGCCATCCGAACCAAACACTCAACAACCATGAAAATTGAAATTGAAAACCGCGCTGGAGTTATTAAATTAAACTCCGGGGTAAATAAGGAAAGCGCCGACAAACTCATCGACGATCTTGACCGTCTCTACGGTCAATCCGCCGTGCTGGCGCAGATGTCCATCGGCGAGGTGGTATGCTCTGCTACAGATGCGCTCGAGCTAGTCGAGGTGGAAATCAATTCGCCTGGCGGATCCGTATTTGAGGGCCAACGAATTTACAACGCGCTGCGATCTATGTCGGCACGGGGAGTCAATGTCACCACCAGAGTGAACGGACTCGCAGCCAGCATGGGCAGCGTGATCCTTATGGCCGGTGACCAGCGCGAGATGACCGCTGGCAGCCGTGTGATGATACACGAGGCCAGCACCATCGCCATGGGAGATGCTCGGGCGCTACGCAAACAATCGGATTTGCTCGAGTCGATCAGCGATGAACTCGCGACCATCTATGCAGAGCGCACCGGACAGGATGAAAAACAGATCCGCAAAATGATGTATGCCGAAACGTGGATGACCGCCGATGAAGCGATGCAAAATGGCTTCGTTGACACCGTCATCAAGGACGGCAAAGACAAGTCGAAATTTGACAGCGCTGCAAAGGGTATGACTGGACTACTTTCCAAATTGTTTCCCGGTAACGACGAGGCCGCGAAGATCGATGCATCGCTCGTCGAGAACGATTCACTTCGCGCTGAGCTAAGCACCGCTAACGCTACCATCACCGAGCTGCTCGCAGTAGGTGAGGCCAACGTGGCTTTACAAGCTGAGCTTGTCACCGCTCGCCAAGACCTTGTCAGTTTGCAATCCAAGTTTGAGCAATCGCTCAAGGCCGTTACCGACCTTGAAGATGACGCTGCAAATATCAACCAGCACATCGCCGAAAAGGCATCCGAGCTTCTCGCCTCTACCGGTCACCCATCTCCTGTCGCACTTGCCGAGGTAGCCATTGAATTGTCTATCCGTGCCCAGTACGACGCAATCACCAACCCAGCTGAACGCTCTGCATTCCGCAAAGCCAACTGGGAAAAACTCTCCACTAACAACTAATAAACAACCATGGCTAACACATTCGCCGCAGGACTTGTTGTAGATTCGCTTCGCGATGCTGCAATCACCACCCTCTCATCCCGTCTAGCTCCGCTCAAAGCATTTGCGCGGGACTTCTCCGCTGACCAACTTCGCCCACGCGCAACCGTACAGGTTCCTATCTGTAGTGCTGGTGCTACCGTTCAGACTAACGCAACAAACTTTGAAAGTGGGGATACCACACTTAGTAATGCTGCTGTTTCAGTTTCTCAATATTCTGCTAGTTTTGCTCTTACTAATAACGAAATCAACCAAGGTTTCCGTATTGAGATGCTGGCTGAAAAGAATCTTCGTCAACTTGCTAACAAGATTATCGACGTTGCACTTACACCTGTCACAACTACCAACTTTGGTGCTGCTGTTGTCGATGTTGACACTGCGTCTTTGGTAACTGCTACAAGTTTGAAAACATTGTGGGGTGCATTGCAAGATGGTTCCGAGCGCAACTTGGTTGTGGACGGCTCGATCTATGCACAGTTCCTTCCATCCACCCTTGAGGGTTTCACGCTTGCTGGCAATGGCCGCAATGCTGGCATCTTTGGTTTCGACGGTTTCTTCTTTAACAACCGCTGGACGGGCGCAGGTGCAACCATCAAAGGTTTCGCCGCATCGCCAGAAGCTGTTGCGATGGCCGCTGGCATTCCGCTCAGCTCGCCGGTCACCGACGATCTGATTTCACAGGAAAACATCCTCATTGAAGACCTCGGTCTGACGGTGCAGATGAACATGTGGAGCAGCCGTGCAAACCGCGCCCTGTGGTGTTCTTATGACATCATGTTCGGTGCAGTTGCTGCTGATACTTCGGCCCTTAAAATTCTTGTTCTTACACCATAATTTATGGATGCAAGTAACTATATCCTCGTCACTGCTGAAGGTAAGATTATTCCTTGCGCTAGCTTTGACGTAGGAGTGGTCGAATCTAAGAATCATGGCATTTGCAAACTTTACAGTCTCAACCTCGTTGAGGTGTTTAATGCAAACAAGGCTTTGTGGGTAAATGAGCTTCCAAAAAAGAAGCTGACTAAGTAGTGTATTCATAGTAAAAACAGAGCCCATCACCCATCTTGGGTGGTGGGTTTTTTGACTTTATGCCTAGGGCATGAGCGGCATCGATGACTTTTTGATTGGCGGCAACACCGAGACTGACGAACTGATCGGCACGCGCACGATGATCTGTGCCGGCCAGACGTTCGCAGTAGTTTTTAATGATGCGCGGAAAAGCTACCAAGGGGCGCTGGGTGGGCTAGAAAGCGACCTGCAGGCTACCGTGGTTGCTCAGCCCGGGGCAGTGACTAATCCTGCCAGCATGCTGCAGAAACGTTGCACGATCAACGGCGATGCATTCCGCGTGGCCGAGGTCGCGGTCGGCAACGTGGCCATCACGTTTACGCTGGCGAGCGTTGATAATTCTAAGTAAAAAAAAGTCTTTACAAGTCGGTAGGCAAAGCCTACAAAGGGGCGTGCAAGTAACTCTCCTACGCGACTATCAAGGACAATCCGTTGACGGCTGGATGATGTCCGAGAAGTTAGACGGCTGGAGAGTGATCTGGGACGGTGCTGAGTTTATCACCCGTGAGGGCAACGTGCTGGCCGCTCCAGCATGGTTTAAAGCAGGCATGCCAGCAGTCGCGCTAGACGGTGAGTTGTTTGCCGGTCGCGGCAACTTCAACGCGATTCAGACACTCATTGCTGCAGGCTGGCACGGTCTGACCTTCCAAGCGTTCGACGTACCGAGCGCCGCACCATTCCGCGCTCGCTACAAGCAACTGCTCACCATCGATCTCCCAGCTCACGTCGGCATCGTCAAGCAGATCCGCTGCAACGACACCCGCCACCTCATCGAGCATGCCGACGAGATCGTGACGGCTGGAGGCGAGGGGTCGGTTGTTCGCAACCCACGCGCTCGCTACATCGCAGGCCGCACCGATGACGTGCTGCGATGGGTTCCGCAATGTCCGCGATTGAATCGCCGCAAGGCTGCGTGAGGTTTGACTCCGCGCGTAAAGCGTGGATGTGAATCTGAAAATGGACAGGGCATCGATTGCCAAGTTTGAAAAAACGATTGCCGACTTTGTCGCTGCAACTGGCAAGACTAATGAGGAGGGAGTAAAACGCATGGCAAAAGCAGCATGCAAGCGCCTTGCATCGACCGTACAGCCATATGGATTAAAAGGAGGCAAATTGGCAAAGTTTGAAAAGAGCGTTGGAACGCAAGTTGAACGTGCATGGTTGGGGACAAACCTCGGAGCATTCCCGGCTACAAATAGCATGAAGGAAGCTCATTATCGCGCAAGGCGAAATGGAGTTGTGCCACATAGGTTATTTAGAAAAGAGAAAGGCAAGCCGTGGCTTGACCTCATTTCAGCATCCGAGAAAAACGATTACAAAAAAATTGCCATGGCAAAAGTAGGTCGTGCAAAAGCTGCATGGGTGAAGATCGCCAACGACCTCGGCAAGCCTAATATGAGCGGACTTGATAAAATTATCACACGGCATTTAACCGGGGCAAAAGGCAGCCACACAACATCTGGAACCGGGACAAAGACTGCTATCGAGATTTTTAACGACACCCCGTATTTAACAAAAATCCAATCCAGCAGTGACGTGACAAAAGCAGTCGCTGAAGGAATGAAAAACGGATTGAAATGGATGGCAATCACCACTGAAAAAACTATTGAAAAAGCCAATAGGCAACTCTAATGACAACCGAACGATTAGAAAACAACCTCGTCGCGTACCTTACCGACGTTTCGCCGTCAAATGAAATCTCGATTGTGAACGAAAGGCAACGCGCTGAAATCGAGCTGCCATGCTTGAGCGTTGGTGCATCATCGACCGATCGCTATGCAGTCGCTCTTCCCGGCGTTCTCAAGGTCGGCATCAACATCACGCTGCGCTGTCACGCCGGTGATGAAGCCGACTCAAATGTTGCATCTTGGCAAGATCAGATCGAATCGCTCTTGAACGATCCGACCGTGATCAAGGAATCCTGCACGGATGGGATCTTGATTCAATTTTGGGATTTCCAAGGTGCGACCACAAGCTGGGACGAGTCGGTGATTGAAACTGTCTACTCTGCCGAGTGCTTACTCATGAGAATTTGACACCGTCTAAAAGTGTATGGCAACTCAATTTGGCGCATCAGGATCAAAAGGCGTTTTCGGCATCACTGCCGCTGAAACTGGAATCTTAGCGGACACGATATCCTATTCTTCCAGCCAAGAATCTAAAGTGGTGCGCAACATCACCGGTGACACAATCGGCAAGACATTTTACGACGAGCGAATCGAAGTTTCGATCTCTGGATTCGTGCCTGATGCCACTGCATTTTCTGGAACTCTTGCTGCTGCCATCACTCTGGTTACTGCCCCAACTGACTACCTCAAAGGATCAGTCGGCACGATCACGATCATCGACTCGGTAACGCGTACGCATACCAGCGAAGACTTCCAGAAGCTTGATATCACAGCGATGAATCACCCGTTAATCACTGCATAAATGAAAACACTCTTATATGAACATTCCAAGGTTTGGCTTCGCGTCGGTTGACGGAAGCTCTGCCGAGGTGAACAACCCACGCTTGGCGGCAACGATATATGCCTTTGATGTGCCTTTGAACGAGGCTAACCCATATGCAACCGCGGTGGGTGACGGCATCAATGGTGTGCGCGTGACTTGGCATTTCCAGCAATCGTCTCCTTGTGGCAACAGCCCAAAACTCATTGCTAGTCACTGGTCTGACAGGCAATGGATCGAGTTAAATCCAACTCACCCACTTGCAATGTGCAAGGCAGCATTTGGGTTTCTCGAAAACCTTTCGCTAGCAATAAAACACAACCGCGGATTCCCGCTGTATCATGGTGCGGCCTGCAGGATCACGAACACGCGCAAGGCCGCGGTGATGCAGGCGCTCGGGCATCCAATCATCGGTTGGCGGCGTAACGAGAAAGTGACAACCTGGTGCTTCCATGAAGCAGCCGCAACCGACGCTCTGCTCTACGACGACGAGCATTTGTACGACCGCTTGCCAGATGCAGCAATCTCCTATCTCAAAGGCGCATTGGTAGGTCATGAGGCGATGATCGTTGCCATCAACGACATCCAATTTGCCCGAGTCGAGCATCGAGGCAGGATCGCCATGATCGGCAAGCACATCCCGAAGAAGCAACTTGACCAGATTGAAAAAATACTATTCCGAAAATGAACGACAAAATTAACACAGAGGACGCATGGATTGACTCGCCACCATCAATCGAAATTAACGGTGAGATGGTTGACTTGAAGCCATTCTCAGAACGAATCTCAGCATCGGTTTCTTTCGCATTAAAACGGATCTCCGGCGACTCTCCTGACCATCTTGCCATCGGTGCTTATCTGGTTGCTGCTGGCAAAAAACCATTTGAAGCGGCAAAGATTCTGCAGTCGCCCGACGCGGCGACCTATTTTGAGGCTGAGATTCTAGCAATCTCAGAAGAGGATTTTCAACTTGTGATGGACTACATCAACCGGGTGATCGAGCGCAGAAACCTGTCAACGGTGGAGGTGGTTTCTAAGCTGGGAAAGTAAATGGTGATCCATCTGGCGACTGGTCATGCATGGTTGACATGCTGGCCTCGGAATACGGATGGAGCATCGAAACAATATCAAACATGCCGATCGACCAGACCAGCCAACTCATCCATGCACTATTGCATCGTAAGGGCGTGAAGGTATTCCTCAAGACCTACGAGGTTGATGACCAGCACGAATCACTGGCTGATCGGATCGCAAAAATAATGAACTCGGTTGACACCGGGGAATAAGTATGGCCGGACTCACCATAAAAATCAGAGGTGATGCCTCGCAGTTCACGAAGACGATGTCTGGAGTGAAAGGCTCGATCAGCAGCATCACAACACCGCTCGGTGCGATCACCAAGGTAGGACTGGCGATCGGTGCAGCCTTTACGGCTGCGGCTGGTGCTGTGGCTGTGGCGGCCTACAAGCTCAACTCGATCGGCGAGGAAGGTCGCGCTAGCGATGCGAAGCTGAAGAATGTCGTAAAGACGATGGGGCTGTTTGGTGGTCAGTCTGAGACTGTCGCAAACAGGCTTTTGGATGTAGCTGACGCGACCGCAAGGAAGATCGGGGTGGACGATGACCTAATCGCATCGACGCAGGCCATAGTCATGTCGTTTGAGGACATCGGGAAATCTGCTGATGTGACCGGCGGATTGTTTGATCAAGTCACCAAGGCTGCGCTCGATATGTCCGTGCTTTTTGGTGGAGATGCCACAGGCTACGCGATCCAACTTGGCAAGGCGCTGAGTGACCCAGAACAGGGTCTTGCAGCACTCAAGAAGACCGGCGCACTGACTCGTGCTGACATCGAGCGCATCGGTGGTGAATTCGCTCGCACAGGCAACAAGGGACAAGCATTTGCCGACATCATCGGAGCGATTAACCGGCAAGTCAGTGGACAATCTGAAGCAGTCGCAAAATCATCGGAGAAGATCAAGATTTCGCTCGGACAAGTCATCGAGAACTTTGCAAAACCATTCTCTGAAGGTTTCAACGGATTACCAGCAGCACTCGAATCGGTCTTTCCGGCTATTTCAGCAAAAGCAACTGAGCTTGGCAGTGTAGTAGGCACATCACTAGCATCAGCAATCGCTGGAGATGCAACAAGACTAAATCAGCTCGGCACTATCGTTGGAACACTTATTGGAGAGGCGATCATTTACGGTCTTAAACGATCAACGGTAAATATCGGTGGATTGATTGCTGACCTTATAGTAAAAACATCACCAGACGTTACCACACAAGCAACTGTTAGTGTTGGAAAAGTTATCGCTCAGAAATTATTAAATACTGATGCTCTAAATGGTCAAAGCGATATCAACAACGCATTGAAAGCATTCAATGATGCAATTTATAACCTCAGAGCAGCAGGAACCGTCGTCACCGGTCCAACTGGTGACAAATTCAGACCAGCATTTGCTGGCGAGCAATCGATCTATCAAGACTCGTCTGGCAATAAGATCGTGCCGCTGCTCGAGAAGATCGTGACCAACACGACGGCAAATCCATTCCCATCAAAATAACATGGCAACGACATTCGGAATATCGAATACTGAAATTTACCGTCAGCCAGGACTGACAATTGGCATCAATGACAAAAGCCAAATCTCCGGTGCTGGTGAGTACGTCATCTCAAAAAATCAGGTAAACACGATTCTTGCCAAAGTTTATCCGGGCGCTTACGCCACGACAATCGACAGCGAGATCCCGCTATGGGCGACTAACCTTATCGTCGAGAGTTATGACGTATCGATCGATGAAGGTGGAATCGCAACGATCAAAATTCAATATATTGCACCGTCTGGCAACCAGTACGATTTCCCTACACCAGAATCACTACCAAAAAACCAACCGACATACAGGCTAGAAGGAAGGCTCTCTGAAAAGTCACTGACTGAGCATAAAAAGTTTAAAGCACTTAGTAAGGAACAACAGGCAGGACTAAAAAAATTAATTGCTGGAGGTATTGAATGGGCAAAAAATACTGATTCTCCATACGAATTCAGGCTTTTCTTTCCAATAGTTGATGCTTTTCAAATTCCATATGACCTTACTCTTACAGGGGATTCTATTGAGTTTGCTGAAATTATTGCAGGAGGTGTAACAACCTATGTTTCCCCTACCATTACATGGACAGAGACTTCTGAAGGTAGTTCATCGATGACATCAGCACAACTCAACAAGCTTGGCAAGGTTTCTTCACCTCGAGGCCCAGAGCCTTCACCGGCTGGAACTAGAGATTGGATGCTGACAGGAGCAAGTCAGGAGCAAAGAGGAAGTGCTGATAACGCGATTTATCAGACGAGCATCGAATGGACGCTATCAGAAGACGGTGGATGGAGTTCATTTCTATACACTTAAATGCAAGCAAACCAAGGACAAATACAAATACCGTTGCCAACTATCACCGACGATCCTCGGTGGATTGGTAGATTTTCGCGTGAAGTAAGAAAGTCGATTGCGGCATTGCGTGACAGAAAAATAATTATAACTGGTCAGCCAATAAGACCCGTCAATAATGCTTCAACTTTGCCATTTGAAGTTTCTGCCACTTCTGCAGCGTTACGAGCTGAAGCTGGGACATTTTGCAGCGTATATTTTGCTGCTACAATCCAATCATCACCAGCAAACGGGAATTGGTATTTTTACGGTAAGGCAATAATAAATCAAACCACTGGAGTTGTAAGCAGCCCGACAGTCGCATGGTACAGTGCGACACAAACCTCAACATCCACAGATAAATATCACCTCATTGGAACGGTTGGACTAACAGCCGGAGTTGTGACCTATTACGACAACACGGACTATGGCCCGATTAGTAATTACCC
>Ga0209191_1001718_pt1 | contig 14231 bp, 11 predicted proteins | sample S_130626_EF_Meta_FD_187320 | JGI IMG/M metagenome (GOLD analysis project Ga0209191, IMG submission 187320) | Freshwater microbial communities from Lake Simoncouche, Canada to study carbon cycling - S_130626_EF_MetaG (SPAdes) (version 2) | ecosystem: Environmental > Aquatic > Freshwater > Lake ... | reverse complement strand
ACTCAACTCTTTTGTCGACCTTCCCTCCATCATGAAGTTTGACCACTTTGGTGAAGCAGACCACAGCATGGTTTCTGATTTGCTTGCTGAAGCAGGGCGCTTTATGGCCGACATCTTTGCTCCGCTGAATAAATCGGGAGACAATGAAGGCGCAAAGCGAAATGCAGACGGAACGGTTTCAACTCCTGAAGGCTTTATTGAGGCGTATCACGCATATGTTGAAGCCGGATGGGGCGCCGTTTCTTTTGATACAGGTTTTGGTGGTGGAGGATTCCCCTTCGTCGTTGGTCTTGCGATTCAAGAAATGATGAACTCGGCGAACATGGCAATCAGCATGGCGCCACTGTTGACACAGGGCGCAATTGATGCCATTCGTCACCACGGTGACGAGATTCAAAAGATGACCTACTTGCCAAAGATGATTACAGGTGAGTGGACAGGCACTATGAATCTCACAGAGCCAGATGCTGGTAGCGACGTCGGCGCAGTTCGCACAAAGGCAGTGCCGCAATCAGATGGTACGTATCGCGTTTACGGCACAAAGATCTACATCACCTTTGGTGAACATGACATGGCCGACAACATTATTCACTTGGTGTTAGCGCGTACACCAGATGCTCCAGCCGGAACAAAAGGCATTTCATGCTTCATAGTCCCGAAGTACTTGGTAGGTGCAGACGGCTCACTGGGTGCAAAGAATGATGTCTCGTGTGTTTCTATCGAGCATAAATTAGGCATTAAAGCCAGCCCAACATGTGTGTTGTCGTTTGGTGACAATGACGGTGCCATCGGCTATCTCATCGGTGAAGAAAACCATGGCATGCAGTACATGTTCACCATGATGAACCAAGCGCGCCTCTCCGTAGGACTTGAGGGGCTTGCACTTGCAGAGCGTGCATATCAACAATCGCTTGAGTATTCGGTGCTTCGTCACCAAGGTCGCGCACCTGGCGCACCTGCAGGGGAAGCATCGTCCATCATTGATCATCCAGACGTGAAGCGAATGCTTGTCACGATGAAGGCAACCATCGAAGCACTTCGGCGTTTGTTGTACTGGAATGGAGCATGTATTGACATTGCGGCTCATCATCCCGATGCAGCAGAACGCGAGAAAGCATCAGACCTAGCTGCGCTCTTGACTCCGTTGTCGAAGGGGTGGGGTACTGACATGGGCGTTGCGCTCACTGGTATTGCAATTCAAATTCATGGCGGAATGGGATTCATTGAAGAGACTGGTGTCGCACAGCATTATCGCGATGCTCGCATCACAACCATCTATGAAGGAACGAATGGCATTCAAGCAATGGACTTGGTTGGTCGCAAAATGGGACTGAAAGGTGGCGCGGTTCTTAGTGAATTACTTGATGACATTGATGCGCTTGACGCCAAACTCGTAAAACACCCAGAACTTGTCTCGCTCGCATCTGAATTGCAGTCAGCATTGAAGTCCGTACGTGGCACGACTCAATGGTTGCAACAAAACGGCACTAACCAAGTTGCTGTTTTGTCTGGTGCAACGCCGTATCTCACGCAACTGTCAACACTTGTTGGCGGTTATGTCATGGCACGATCAGCTCACTTGGCTGTTCATTCAGAAATGTCACCTGATGACATTTCTGCAAAAGTAGCTACAGCACGATTCTTCTGCGAACAACTTCTTCCTGTTGTTCATGGTTTGAGTTCATCAATCACCGGAGATGGTGACTTGTTAATGAGCTTCACTCACGACACATTGTCGCGCTAAAGGTCAATCGCGTGAGCGCGTAGTCCTTCAACGTCACAGAATTCTGTGGCTGCCATATGTGTCGAATGCAGTTTCACTTGAGGTGCTTTGCCTTCTTCAAAAGCCTCCTGCCAACGTGGTGCACACAAGCACCATTGATCTCCGGCTTTCAGGCCTGCAAAGCCGTATTGAGGCATTGGAGTTGAGAGGTCATTGCCGGCAGCTTTGGAGAATTCAAGGAACTCATCGGTCATGATGGCGCACACGGCATGAACCCCAACATCGTCACCACCGACTTCACAGCAGCCCGTTCTGTAAAAACCTGTTACTGGTGAATTGCAGCATGTGCGTAGGCGCTCGCCGAGCACATTGAGTTGTTCTGTCTCTGTAAAGCCATCCATGTCTTCAAACTACCGTTGACTGCCGTTCAATCGCTGTGGCACTAACCTTGCAGAGTCATGTCTGATTCTCCCCGCTATCGCTTCGCCCCTTCGCCAACTGGTTTTTTCCACGTTGGGGGAGCCCGTACTGCTCTCTATAACTGGGCACTTGCTCTACGTACCGGCGGCACATTTGTTTTGCGAATTGAAGACACTGATGAGTCGCGTAATAGTCCTGAATGGACCCAAGGCATCATTGATGCTCTGTCGTGGTTGGGCATTGACTCACAGTCGCCCCGTTTCGAAGGCCCGTACTTCCAGTCTCAGAATGCAGAGTTACATATTGCTGCTGCCATGAAATTGCATGCTGCTGGCAAGGCATATTGGTGTGACCTCACAGCCGACCAAATTCAAGAGCGTGCGAAGTCCTCAGGCAAGCAGGGCTACGACGGTTACTCCCGTGATCGCGGGCTCGCTGGTGGCCCAGGGCATGTATTGCGTTTCCGTGTTCCAGAAGGCGCAACCATCGTTTCTGACCTTGTTCGAGGTGAAGTGGAATTTGCCAACGACACCATCGAAGATTTCGTATTGCTGCGCAGCAATGGCAGCCCAATGTTTTTGCTTGCCAACGTGGTTGACGACATTGAGATGCGTATCACTCACGTGGTGCGGGCAGAAGAACACCTACCGAATACTCCGAAGCAACAAATGTTGTGGGAAGCATTAGGTGCGACACCTCCGATTTGGGCGCATGTTCCTGTCCTTGTGAACGAACAACGTAAGAAGCTTTCCAAGCGCCGCGACAAAGTTGCTCTTGAGCAGTATCGCGAAGAGGGAATTCTTCCTGATGCAATGATCAACTACCTCATGACGCTCGGGTGGGCTCCTGCAGGTGACACTGAAATAGTTCCTTGGTCTTCAATGGTGGAAGAGTTCCGTTTGGAAGATGTAAACTATTCTCCAGCATTCTTCGATATCAAGAAGTTGGCTTCATTCAATGGTGATTACATTCGTGCTATGTCGCTAGATGAATTCATTCAGGCGGCGTCTCCCGTGCTTGCATCCACTGATGCATGGCCATCAGATCGTTTCAGCGCAGACGTCTTTGTTCAGGCAGCACCTCTTGTACAAACTCGAGTCGTCACATTGTCAGAGATACCGGCGATGGTTGATTTTTTATTCCTAGAGAACCCTGCAATTGATGATGATGCATGGAACAAAACAATGAGTGCAGATTTTGCACGCGCAGTTCTTGCAGACTTCACCGCAGCAATCGCAACTGCCGATTGGAACCACGACAGCTTAAAGGGAATCCTTGAAACCTGGACGGAAGCCAACGGTTTGAAGTTGGGTAAAACTCAGGCACCAATTCGCGTAGTGATCACCGGACGAACAGTCGGACCTCCGTTGTTTGAGAGTCTTGAAATTCTTGGTCGCGAAGAGACGCTTCGTCGCCTCAACGCCGGCATTGCACGGCTGGGATAATTTCTGACATGCGTGCTTTTGTGCGTTCTGTAATAGTTCTTGCATTTGGATCATGTCTCGCACTCGTCTCATATGTAGGAGTAACTGCGGTGTCACTGATGTGGACCGGCACACATGGCTCTATCAAAGTTGTTGACGCAATTGTTGTTATGGGTGCGGCGCAATACGACGGAGTGCCATCACCGTTACTTGAGTCACGATTAGAAACGGCCCTTGTTTTATGGAAGCAAAAACAAGCACCTGTGATTGCAGTGACTGGGGGCAAACGCGCTGGAGATCGATTCACAGAGGGCGATACATCGCGACGTTGGTTGACCGACAGGGGAGTGCCAACTGCTGACATCATTGTTGAATCGGTTGGTCACTCAACATGGGAATCGATTGAGAATCTCGCTCCACTCTTGACCGACGCAAAAGTTCGCTCCGTGGTGGTCGTCAGCAGTTCGTGGCACGTGCAGCGCGCCGCGTTGTCACTGGAAGAATTGGGTTTTCGAGCTCATAGTTCAGCCTCGGCTGATGGGGTCCTGTCTGGGTCTTCAGAAAAGGCCAAATTGATTCGTGAAATTGCCGGCGTTTCCCTCGGCCGAATCATTGGTTTTGGCACTTTGTTTGACATCACAGGCTAAGTCCACGGTGGTGGTCACGGTGAGTCACCGCTAACCTGATGGTCGCACTGGGGAATGGTGTAATTGGCAACACAGCAGTTTCTGGAACTGTTATTCAGGGTTCGAGTCCTTGTTCCCCAACCAAATGGACGTTGATATCAACTCCCTTGAAACGGTCTCATACCGTGTTCATGAACCTGGCGATCAAGGCATCGCCGTTATTTCGCTGAATCGTGACAGCAAGCGAAACGCGCAGAACAATCAGATGACCTACGAACTCAATGCGTGCTACGACGCCGCGGCTCGCGATTCAAATGTCAAAGTCATTGTTCTTCGTGCCGAAGGAAAACACTTCTCGGCTGGGCATGATCTGCGCGACAAGTCAAGCCATCTTGATTTCCCACAAGTGTTTCCTCAATCAGGGTTCACTGGTGAGGGCCAAGAAGGAATGATGGCGCACGAAGAAGAGGTGTACTTCAACATGTGTTGGCGGTGGCGCAATATTCCTAAGCCAGTTATCGCTGCTGCACAAGGAATGACAATTGCTGGCGGACTCATGTTGTTGTGGGTTGCAGACATCATCATTGCGGCTGACGATGCAACCTTTTCTGATCCCGTTGTCGCTTTTGGCGTCAATGGCGTTGAGTACTTTGCTCACCCATGGGAATTTGGTGCACGTAAAGCAAAAGAACTGTTGTTCACTGGCGACACGTTCACGGCTCAGGAAGCAATGGATGCAGGCATGATCAACAGGGTGGTGCCAGCAGCTGACCTTGATTCAGCCACAATGACAATGGCCGCAAAGATTGCTACAAAACCTGGCTTTGCTTTGAAGCTCGCCAAAGAATCGGTGAATCAGACACTCGAAGCACAAGGGCAATACAACGCATTTCGTGCTGCGTTTTCATTGCAGCATCTCGGACACGCCAATAACAAGTTGCGTTTTGGCATGGCAATTGATCCGTCTGGTTTGTAAGTCAGAACATGTCGGTCGAAATCAATCCCGACTTAATCCAGGAACAATTCACTGAATGGTTGGCCAACAACTGGAATCCCGAATTGTCATTGCTTGAATGGCGCGAACGTCTCGTGGATTCTGGTTGGGCAGTTCCGCATTGGCCTACTGAGTGGATGGGCAAAGGTCTTCCCGCATGGAGCGAACGCACCGTGTCGCTAGCGCTAAACGCAATCGGCGCACCTGGCCTACCTACCGGTGTTGGTATGTCGTTAGCTGCTCCCACAATTCTTGAACACGGCTCAACAGACATGAAGTCACGGTTCCTGCGTCCCACACTGACAGGCGAATATTCATGGTGTCAGTTGTTTAGCGAGCCTGGAGCCGGCTCTGACCTTGCTGGTCTTTCAGCCAAAGCAGTTCTTGACGGTGATGAATGGATCATCAATGGCCAAAAGGTGTGGAACACCAGTGCGCATCATGCTGATTACGGCATCTTGCTTGCGCGAACAGATTCCTCAGTGTCGAAACATCACGGCATCACATATTTTGTCCTGCCAATGAAGCAGAACGGGGTCATGGTTCGCCCGCTTGCGCAAATGAATTATCACTCGTCTTTCAATGAAGTGTTTATGACTGATGCGCGCCTTCCAAAAGAATTTGTAGTGGGTGACGTGAATGCAGGCTGGACTGTTGCGTTGGCAACCCTTGCGCATGAGCGTCGCTTCGGTAATATTGTGTCGCGACCAAAGGTGAATACCGGTGGGCGAGCAGTGCAAGAAGCACTGATTGAATACACCGAATACATGGAGACCTACAAGTGGTATCCGCAACGTGCTGGCCGAGTCGATTTACTTGTGCCTCAGCTGACTGAACACAAACTCAATGCGGATCCAACGTTGCGCCAAGAAGTCGCACGGATTCTCACAATGCAAAAAGTAAGCGGATGGACTGCAGATCGGGCACGAGCAGCACGTGAACTGGGTAAACCACCCGGAGCTGAAGGATCAGTTGGCAAATTAGCTATGAGCACAATTGCGCGGCTTGCATCTCTTACACACGGCCACATTGCCGGTGCTGACGGAATGCTGATGGGTCCTGATTCTCCAGCCGCTGGCATGGTTGCAGAAGTTCTCGTATCTGTGCCGGGGCAATCCATTGCTGGCGGCACAGACGAGATTCAGCACAATATTCTGGGTGAGCGCGTATTGGGTCTTCCCCGCGAACCGCAATAGGGTTCAGATACAAAGGCTCCCGTTCCCAAACGGTTTCATGCTCGGTAGAGTTCTATCGCTACTGGGCCCCATCGTCTAGTGGCCTAGGACACCACCCTCTCAAGGTGGCGGCACGGGTTCGAATCCCGTTGGGGCTGCCAATCGCTAGATAGTTTTTATAGGTGATAAAAACTAGAAAACTTCAGAGCTTGTTGAAGCGATTTCGTCTGGTCGTGCAGGCCCTCCCAGCCGTGATTGCGGTCCTCATCCTTCGGTACGTGCTTCAGGAGATTTTCGACATTGGCGAAGTAGCCACCTTCAGTGAGGTTGGGTCGGTCATTACCGGAGTCACCTTGATTCTTGGTTTCATGCTGGGCGGAGTCCTCACTGATTACAAAGAGTCAGAAAAATTGCCCGCATCTGTTGCAGTTGCCCTTGCTGGTTTTCGTTCAACAGCTCATTCTGGTCTGTTGGCAAAAGACCTTGACGTATCAATAATAAATGCACGAATTTCAAAAGTGGCTAACGCGATTGCAGGGCGGTTTGTTGGAACCAATTCAGAAGATGAAATGTGGAACTCACTGTCAGATTTTCCTGCGCTAATTGTTGATCTTGAAAAAGCAGGAATGGCGTCGCATTATGTTGGGCGATTAATGGTGCTCAATGGCGAACTCAATGGAACTTTGAACAGAATTTCAGTTATTCGTAATACTTCTTTTGTTCAATCTGGTTATGTCTTGATGTCACTATTAGTCCTGGTGTTGCAGGGGACTCTGGCGATAGTCAGCTTCCCATCATCGATCATGTCGTGGATTGCGCCGTCAGTTCTTAGTCTTGCCTACGCCTACTTGTGGCTGCTGGTGCGCGATCTTGATAACCCATTTGGCCACAGTGAGAATGAGGGTAAGGGCAGCGGGGCCGACGTTGATATCACGCCATTGTTGAACGTTGTGCGAGCATTGAATTCGTAATAGCGCACACCGCTAGTCAGCTATTGATTCAAGATACGCTCAAGAAATGAAAAAGTTTCAGGCAATATGGTTGCTGTTTCCAGCCATCGTTTTGAGTGCGACTGTATGGAGCGCACCGGTTGATGCTGCAATGCGAACTGCACCGACAGGGGCGAGTGGAGTGTTGCGCAAACTTGCATCGAACGATGGCCGCTATGAGGCGGCCGGAAATTCTGTCTGGGCAATAAACACTGGGTCCAGTCTCACGCCTGTTGACGCTTCCGTAGTTGTAGACAAAGTCAGTGGATCAGTTCTTGAATTTCCCACAGCGCTAGGGGAAGAAGTATCGGCTCGCTCAATGTCAACAGCTGTTGAAGTGCGGCAACCCGTGAAGGCGGCTGCAGTGACCGCGTCACGGACTGTGACAGTGATTCCATTGCAGTGGTCTGGTGCAACGTGGAAAACTTCCGATCGCACGACGGCAAACACAATTGTTGGCAAACTGACGCCGTGGTGGCGCGCAATGTCTGCGAATCAAGAGTCATTAACAATTCGTTTTACATCAGTTCTTGATGTGTCGGCGGTGAATGGGCCCGGACAGTGTGATTTCTACGCGATGTCTGATTTGGCAGTCGCCTATGCGAAGGACAGGGGGTTGTACGACACCTCTAATCATTTGATGATGACGTTTACTGGCAATAACAAAGATTGCGATTTTGGTGGTATTGGTGAAGTGGGCGGGAAACTTACATGGACTTACACCGCTCCTGGTTATGAAGCAATTTGGGCTCACGAATTGGGTCACAATATGGGATTGCCTCATGGGAATGCTTGTAATGCCGGAGTCACGCTGACGTACCTGAAGTCATGTGAAGAAGTTGAGTACGGAGACGTCACGGGCACCATGGGGATGGGCGGACCGTCCGGCTTTTACGCGCCAACATTTCTTGCGAGCGTCGGTTGGTTGCCAGATGTGAATCGCGCAGTGTGGGCGGGAACGTCTGCAATATATTTGTTGAATCGTCCTGACCGCTCGGATCTTGGTATCACGGCTATCAATATTCCAGCACTCGATGGCACCTTGGGGGATAACTCATTTTGGGTGCAGTACAACCCGAATGCTCTGACGTATGTGACAGACCCAAATCGTGCCGAGCACGGAGGATTAGTAATCACGTTTGAGCCTTCGAAGGAATTTGCAGAACACCGAATCAGTCTTGGTGGAATTCTCGGTTCTCCATCGAGTACGAGTTATCTCTGTGACTTGACGCCACCGACAACAACGTTGACTGGAGTTGATTACGCGACTGATCCGCGTCTATTGCCGCTTCGTTCCTGGACCGACCCTCGTAATCGATTCAAAATCACATTGGCATCGGTTGACGGAATAGTGGCTTCTGTGCAAATAGAGCCGATTGTGAATTCTGCTGTAATCGCACCATCCAAAGTTGTCGCACTACCAGACCCGACCGGGGCAACAAATCTTTCCGTCTCTTGGGAAATAGCAGCCGATGCATATGGTTCGAATGAACCATCAACTTGGAATGTTGATTTTGGTGAAGATGCAACGAAGAGTTGTATTGCGTTGGTATGGGAATTGTCGTGCACGGTTTCAGGCATCAGCCGAACTCTGACGTATACACCCGGAGTCTCGGGTGCTAACGGTGTTTCGCGTTCCACGCGAACCACATCGTCTGCAGGCTTCCTTGGAAATTCACCACCGGTGTTTACTGCATCATTTGTGAATACAGCTGATGAAATTGTGGCCACAATTCATGTTGAAAGTGGTGGTTCTCCTGTTATTGGAAACCCGACTGTAGAAATTGAAGGCAGTCAATCGTGCACTATTGCGCCTGAGGGCGATTCAACCTGTTCGTTCTTCGGGTTACAGCGAAAAACTGCTCATACTTTGATAGCTAAGGCCACAAATGCCTACGGAACCCGAGAGACCAGATTTACAGCTCGAACTCTTGCGGGCACTCCTGAGAATCCGACGATTACTGGCAAATTTGTCGGATCAGATTTGGTCGCCACAGTTATTGCTAATCCCGCGGATCAAAACAATGTCGATGTATTCGAAATGTATTGCATTGCACAAAAGGGATCGAAGAGTGTCTTCGGGTTTGGTGAAGGAACTTCTCCTAACTCAAAAACTTTTCGCCTGCCCAAGATAAAGGGAAAAGCCAATTACTGTTATGGACGCGTGATGTCGACTGGTACCGTAAAGATTTATTCAAGTGGCTATGGACTTTTGCGAATAGCAGCTAATGGGAAAATCACATCGGGTAAACTTGTTATCACGCCGACTATTTCGTCCAATGTTAAGGGCATCGTCAATGTGAAGTGGAAAGCAAAAGATTCATTTGGTTCTGTTAAATCCGTATCAGTGAGCTCATCAAGTGGGTCTTGCAAAAAGGTCACGGCAACAAGCTGTGTAATCAAGGGTCTGACAAGTGGATCAGTTATCACCGTTGTGCTGTCAGGTCGTGGAACATCAGGATCTGGTGTGGTTAGATCAAACATCGTAGTGAAATGAGAAACATGTCAAGAAAAATACTGATGATTGCGGGTCTTTGCCTTTCACTTGCGGCGTGTTCAGGTAGTAGCAGTGCGCCGACAACTACCGCCACAACAAGTACAACAACTACAACGTCGACAACATCAACAACTACGACTACGACCACAATTCCTGTGGCGCCAGAAATTTCTTCACCTGCTGAGACAGTCCCGGTAATCAAGACAGAGGGACGCAAAACAGCTGGTCCGTGTGTTGATGTTGGTGTGGTCGATTATTGCGTTTGGGGCACGCGTCCTGTTGATAAGACAATTACAAACAGCAGAAGCGTTGAATTCACCTCGGTGATTGAACAGGGATTTACGTCTATGTCGGATTCGATGAATACGATTCAGATGGAGTTCGAGAGTCGGGTAATTGGAAAGTTCATTGAAGCAACGGAAGCAACGGACCCTAATGCGATATGCATGCAGGTTTCGATTGCCTCGTTTCAAGGATTGCCATTGTCGACAATGTCGTATACGGATAAGGATGGAACTGGAGTGCGTCAAAGGATCACTATGCCAGTTGTGAACGCCCTCATTCCGGGCACGAAACACTCTCTGAAGATTCAGAAAGGGCCTGCGTGTGCTTCCCATGATCTTTCTGTCATGGTGGCGATGTCCTCGCAATACAAGTATCCGTCGAAGTATGGAACTCTGAAGGTTGATGGTCGCAAGTCAATTGGCTCACTGTGGGCACTGATTGACTGATCTTTAGTTCTGTCGGGTGTCAGACTGGACTTCATGTTCTCTGGCCTCTTGTCCATCCCACAAGCTGTTCTTCTGGGAATTGTTGAAGGAATAACAGAGTTTTTGCCCGTGTCGTCTACTGGGCATCTTCTTGTTGTCGGTGACCTGATCGGATTCGGTACAGGATCATCAAGTACAGCGGCTGATACGTATTCGATTGCGATTCAATTCGGTGCAATTCTTGCTGTGTTGCTTCTGTATCGGATTCGCGTGTGGTCTGCGATGAAAGGCCTTGTCGGTGCCGATGCAGATGGACGAGCATTCTTGATTCGGCTGGTCGTTGCTTTTCTGCCCGCCGCATTTATTGGAGTTCTTGCTGGTGATGCAATGAAGAGCGCACTATTTGGCCCAGTACCAGTAACCATTGCATGGCTAGTCGGCGGAGCTTTTCTTCTCAAGTGGAAGCCATCTGTCGGGTCTGTCGCGCTACACGAGATGCCTATTCGGGCTGCATTGATTATCGGTTGTGCGCAGAGCATTGCTTTGTGGCCAGGAGTCAGCCGAAGCCTCGTCACGCTTGTTGCTGCACTTGCAGTTGGCTTGTCTATGTCGGCAGCGATCGAGTTCAGCTTCTTGCTTGGTCTAATTACGTTGTCATCCGCAACAGCACTTGACCTAACGAAACACGGAAGTGAATTGGTTGATCAATTCGGAATTCTGGCTCCCGTAATTGGTCTCGTCTGTGCATTCATTACCGCAGTGATAGCGGTGAAATGGATGGTTGGGTACTTGGAGTCACATTCTCTTCGGGTTTTCGGCTGGTATCGCTTGGCGATTGGGGCCGTATCTGTAGTTCTCCTTGCTACAAATGTCCTGTAGATAATCGCGTGGCGCCTACCATTGGCTCATGGCACGCATCGTATTCATAGGCGCTGGAAGCACAGTATTTGCGCGCAATCTCATGGGGGACATTCTTAGTTTTCCCGAATTGTCGTCGAGCACCATTGTCTTACACGACATCAACGAAGAACGACTTCGTACTTCTGAGATTGTTGGGCACAAGATTATTGAGACACTCGGGGTGTCAGCGACAATTGAAGCAACTACTGATAGGCGAGCTGCATTGACTGGTGCGAACTATGTCATCACGATGTTTCAAGTTGGTGGGTACAAGCCATCAACGGTGATTGATTTCGAGATTCCAAAGAAGTTCGGCCTGGAACAAACGATTGCTGACACATTAGGAATCGGTGGAATCATGCGAGGTCTCCGCACCATTCCTGTGATTCTTGATATTTGTCGAGACATGGAAGAACTATGCCCGGATGCGCTCTTGCTGAACTACGTGAACCCAATGAGCATGCTGTGTTGGGCAATTTCTCGCAACTCAACTATTAAGACAATTGGTTTGTGTCACAGCGTTCAACACACGGCTCACCAGTTGGCTGAAGATTTAGGAATTGATGCAGACACAGTTGAATATCGCTGTGCGGGTATTAATCACATGGCCTTTTACTTAGATTTTCAGCAACGTCAAGGAAAAGACTTGGTTGATCTGTATCCGCGTATTGCAGAGCGAGCAACAGTCTTTCCGATGCCAACGCGCGGCGACGTTGAACGCAGCGATGGTGGATTTGACGGATTGTCTGATGCCGTGCGGTATGAGATGTTTAAGCGTCTTGGATATTTTGTTACCGAATCAAGTGAGCACTTCAGTGAGTATGTGCCTTGGTTCATCAAGAGCGGTCGTTCTGACTTGTTAGACAAGTTTGGAATTCCACTCGATGAATATCCACGCAGATGTGAGCGGCAGATTGAAGGGTGGGAGACCTTGCGCACTCGATTAGAGAATCCAGAAGCACGTGTGCGTGTTGTGCAGAGTATGGAGTACGGCAGCGGCATTATTCACAGTATGGAAACTGGGCAATCTCGAGTCGTGTACGGGAATGTGCCGAACAGGGGAATCATTAGCAATCTTCCTGATGATTGTTGCGTGGAAGTGCCATGTGTCGTTGATGCGTCGGGAATTACGCCGACACACATTGGGGCATTACCCCCACACCTGGCAGCGTTGATGCAAACCAATATCAACGTTCAGTCTCTTACGGTAGAAGCAGCGTTGACTGGGAAGCGTGAGCACGTGTATCACGCAGCAATGTTTGATCCGCACACTGCAGCAGAGCTAGACCTGGACCAGATTTGGGCGCTAGTTGACGAACTGCTTGCTGCGCACCGGGGAATGATCCCCGAAGCTCTCTTTTCGTAATTGTTTATACGAAGGGCATTACCTGTTCAGCAACAAGGTCTAAATGTTCAAGATCATTCAGATCAAGAAACTGTAGGTACATGCGTTGTGCGCCAGCAGTATTCCATTGTTGAAGCCGTTCAATAGCTTCGGCGGGTGTTCCACACAGGCCGTTGAGACGAAGTTCTTCAACCTCACGACCAATAGTTGCTGCTCGACGAGCAATGTCTGCATCATTCTTTCCGACGCAGACCACGACTGCTGACGAATACTGCAAGCTTTGCGGGTCGCGCCCTATGGAGGTACATGCAGCGCGGACACGTTCACATTGTTCCGAAAATCGTTGGATGCCAGAAAACGGAATGTTGAATTCTGCTGCATACCGTGCAGCCAACATAGGGGTGCGCTTTGGTCCGCCGCCACCAACGATGATTGGTGGGGGAGACTGCACTGGCTTTGGTAGGGCTGGTGAGTTTGCAATTGTGTAGTGCTTACCCGAGTAGTTGAACTGCTCACCATGTGGGGTGTTCCATAATCCGGTAATCACTGCGAGTTGTTCTGTCAAGATGTCGAAGCGTTCACCTAGTGGAGCAAAGGGAATGCCATATGACGAATGTTCAACTCCGTACCAGCCCGCGCCAAGACCAAGTTCGACTCGGCCATTCGACATGTCGTCAACGTTGGCGACACTGATGGCTAATACTCCTGGGTTACGAAACGTAGCGGAGTTCACCAATGTGCCGAGGCGAATAGTGGATGTCTCTCGAGCGATGCCAGCAAGCGTGATCCATGCATCAGAGGGTCCGGGAAGGCCTGAAAAGTGGTCGCCCATGACTTGGTAGTGGTCACTGCGAAAAAATGCGTCAAAGCCCAGGCGTTCAGCACGTTGTGCAACCGCGAGAAGTTGGGCGTAGCTAGCGCCTTGTTGTGGTTCAGTAAAGATGCGTAGTTTCACGCACTCAATCTATTACCCGGCAACTGTGGTGGTTGTAGTTGGGTCTGTAGTTGTAGAGGTTGTCGGGACGGTTGTGGTCGTGGATGATGTGCTGGAAGCGCCTCGACCGTAGTGAGCATCGAGCGCCTTCTTGATGTGACGAGCCAACTGCAATCCCCCAAATCGGTTCATATGCACTGAATCGCCTGAGAACCAGTTTTTGTTGTTGCGGGAAATTTTGTTCCAATCGAGAAGTTCCATGTTGTTTTTGTTTTGTTTGGTACGAAGGACGGCATTGAAGGAACGGCTCTTTAGCTTTACATTTGCGTTCTCTTGGTATGTGAGCCAGATAAGCGAAGCACCCTGTTTTTTCACTTCCTTATTGATTGCGTCAATAGCTCTTGCCAAGTAGGCAGGGCCCGTGTCGTTGTACCCAGTTGCAACGATGTACACATCAATATTGTCGCGACGGTGATTAATGATTCTTTGTAATG
>Ga0209191_1001715_pt1 | contig 14236 bp, 13 predicted proteins | sample S_130626_EF_Meta_FD_187320 | JGI IMG/M metagenome (GOLD analysis project Ga0209191, IMG submission 187320) | Freshwater microbial communities from Lake Simoncouche, Canada to study carbon cycling - S_130626_EF_MetaG (SPAdes) (version 2) | ecosystem: Environmental > Aquatic > Freshwater > Lake ... | reverse complement strand
CTATTTGTAATAGAGCAGGTGGCTGAGTTTCGCAGATTTCAGCGGCTTTCCAACAACGTGTTCTAAATCGGCAACCAGAGGGTGGGTTGATTGGATTTGGAACATCGCCTGTCAGTCGAATTCGCTCACGCGCACCTGTTGCATCAGGATCTGCTTCAGGAACAGCAGAGAGCAGAGCCTTTGTATATGGATGTTTTGGAGTGGCATATAAAGTATCTCGATCGGCAATTTCGACAATGTTTCCTAGATACATCACGGCCACACGTTGGGCAAAATGCCGAACAACAGCCAAATCGTGGGCAATAAATACAAAAGTGAGACCAAAATCTTTTTGAAGATCTTTCATCAAGTTAATTATTTGTGCCTGAATAGAAACATCCAGTGCGCTCACAGGCTCATCGGCCACAATTAATTTAGGCCGCAAAGCTAAAGCGCGCGCGATGCCTATGCGTTGGCGTTGCCCACCAGAAAATTCATGCGGATAGCGGTTGTAGTGCTCGGGGTTTAAACCAACAATTTCAAGTATTTCTTGTACCCGCTTTTTAACTCCACCCTCAGGCGTTACTTTATTAATCTTAAAGGGAGTTGAAACAATAGTTCCGACTGTATGACGGGGATTAAGGGATGCATAAGGATCCTGAAAAATCATTTGTAACTGAGTTCTAATTGGCCTCATCTGTGTATTAGAAAAATGCGAAATATCTTGACCTTCGAAAGTAACAGTTCCGGCAGTTGGTTCTAATAACCGTGTTATTAATCGACCAGTAGTTGACTTGCCGCATCCAGATTCACCAACAAGGCCAAGAGCTTCGCCAGCTGCAACTTCAAAATTAACGCCGTCGACTGCTTGAACTACGTCGCGCTTACCAATCAGTCCCTCACGGCCACCAGGAAAGTGCTTGGTTAGCCCTTGCACACTCAGAATTGGATTATTAATTGATGTCATAATTGTGGCTTAACTTGATTGGCGAATATATCTTGGCGAACCGTAGCGCTCATGTGGCAGCGCACAGAGTGATGCTTACCTTCTGAAACAGGAATTAGTTCTGGAATTATGCTTGCGCAGGCAGCCCCTACAGTGTCCACATATGTGCAACGGGGGTGGAACGCACATCCCGATGGTACGGAAATTAAACTTGGCGGTGCGCCTTGAATTGCGGTTAAAGCAAGGTTTGGATCACCAGTCAATCGTGGAATAGATGTTAAGAGACCCCACGCATATGGGTGCTGAGGTACTTGCAAAACATCTCTGACAGTTCCATATTCAATTTGTTTACCCGCGTACATCAACAAGATATCATCGGCTGTCTCGGCGACAACGCCGAGATCATGTGTAATCAAGATTATCGCTGTCCCAAACTCTTTTTGTAGATCTCGCAATAATTCAAGAATTTGTGCTTGAACAGTAACATCAAGAGCTGTTGTGGGTTCATCGGCGATAAGCAAGGAAGGGTTGCAAGAAAGTGCCATTGCAATCATCGCTCTTTGGCGCATTCCTCCAGAAAATTGGTGCGGATAATCATTCACTCGCTTATGTGGTTCTGGAATACCAACACGATCAAGCATTTCTATTGCTCGTGCTTCAGCCACTTTTTTCGAAACATCGTTGTGAACTAGATAAGCCTCAGCAATTTGGTGACCAACCGTGTAGTAAGGATGAAGCGCCGCCAATGCATCTTGAAAAATCATTGACATTGCCTTGCCACGTAACTTACGGACTTCAGCTTCTGATGCGGCAATAATCTCATTGCCATCTACCCAGATCTCACCTGAAACTCGCGCTTTGGAACCTTTTTGTAGACCAAGAATTGCCAGGCTAGTAACGGATTTTCCAGAACCTGACTCACCTACTATTCCTAAAGTTTTCCCTCTTTCTACTGAAAATGAAAGTGAGTCAACGGCTTGTACGATGCCATCTTCTGTTGGAAATGCAACAGAAAGATTCTTTACTTCTAGAAATGCGCTCATGTAAGTCGTACCTTTGGATCAAGAGCGGAGTACAGTAAATCGACAACGATATTTGCAGTGATGATAAAGAATGCTGCAAACAAGACCGTTCCTGTTACAACTGGTAGATCTAAATTAGTTACAGCTTCAGTTGATAGCTTTCCTAATCCTGGAATATTAAAAACATACTCAGTGATTACAGCACCACCCAGAAGCGAACCTAGATCTAGTCCAAAGACTGTAACTAGTGGAGTCATGGCGGCACGTAAAACATGCTTCAAGTTGATATCGCGAGAGCTCAAACCTTTCGCACGCGCAGTACGTACAAAATCTTCACCCATTGTTTCGATCATTCCCGAACGAGTTAGGCGCGAATAAATCGCTGAAAGCAAGAAAGCTAAGGTGACCCAGGGCAGCACCATTTGCTTTGCCCAATCTAAGGGGTAATCAAATGGCGAGGTGTATCCCGGCATTGGTAACCAGGCCAATTTATCTACAAAAATAAACTGCAGAATTAATCCAACAAAGTAAATCTGAAGTGAGGCAGCTGCCAAAGCAAACCCTTGTGAGGTTCTATCAATCCAAGTCCCACGACGTAGCGCAGAGAGAATTCCGCTTGAAAGACCGATGAGTAACCAGAGAATCGAGGCACCCACTGCAATAGAAAGAGTTGCTGGCAAGCGGTCAACAAGCAGTTCGGTTACTGGTAAATCAGTTTGATATGAGTAACCAAGACATGGAGCACCACACTCGCGCGAAGCATCTGTATTTTCCAGATATGTCCGGCCTACAAATATTCCTTTTATGAAGCGCCCATATTGAACGGGCAAGGATTGATCAAGTTCAAGTGCAACTTGAATTCGAGCAACCAATTCTGGGGTACATGATTTTCCACAGGCTAGGCGAGCTGGATCTGAAGGAAGAATATAGAAAATTGAAAAAACAATCGCAGAGACGATTCCAAGTACAAGTGTTCCACTTACTATGCGACGTAATGTGTACTTGAGCATCGATCTCCCTCCCTCTAAATATTTTTAGAACTTTAACGTAATCAATTTAGTTCTTTATCTTAATTAATCTAGTAGTACTTAAGTGGGGATGAATTTGTGTCCATCCCCACTTAAGTGATTACTAATTTAGGTAATTACTTCTTTACGTAAGCACCTAAAACGCTGAGTGTGGAATATCCACCATCAACCTGTAGTCCGCCAACCTTTGATCCAGCCATGTAGTGAGAAGTTTCAAAGTAGACAGAGACGTGAGCAGCTTTATCAACGATCAAAGACTGCTCAATGTCACCCAAGATTTTTTCCTGAGCAGCTGTTGCTGATTTGTCAGCCTTTGTAAAGAGTGCCTGCAAGTCAGCAAACTCTCCGCGTGACTGATTACTCTTGGCATCTTCTGGAGTCATTGTGCGAGCATCAAATAGTGCATAAACAATTCCTGAAGCCGCAGCCCAGTCAAATGCCCATGATGTCTGAATGATGTCTGGCTCATTTGCCACACCACGCTTTGCAGCAGGTGTATAGAAGTCAGATGAAGGGTACTTATCCATGATTACAGTGAATCCTGCAGCCTTAAGGCTCTGCTCAAGTGCAGCAGCGCGAAGTGGCTCTACGCCACGGTCACGGTATGCAAGACGCAATGTTGTCTTTGGATTTGTTGCCTTCGCTAGGAATGCTTTTGCTTGTTCTAATTGAGCTTCTGGCTTCTTAGAAACATCGCGACCGCAAACATTGAAGTTACGGTAAGCAGCCTTGATTGACTTAGGAATTGTTGAGTTTGCATAAGATCCGGCAGAAGTTCCACCAGCAGCTAGCAGGATTGACTTGAAGTCAACTGCACACTGAATTGCTTTACGCACATTTATATCTTTTACAGTATCAACGTTAATTGCGTAGTAACGGTTGTACGCGCTATCGAAGTTAAATAGGCGATCCTTATACTTAGCAACATCTAGAACCTTTGAGAGGTTTGTAATGATGTTTGTATCAAATGAAACAGATGTTTTTGCATTACCTGAATCTGAAATCAAGCTTTGCTCGATTACGTTTTGATCTGCACCAATTACAACTTTGTACTCATCTGGATAGTTCCAACGTAGTGGATCTGTCTTTGCGTCCCACTGAGTATTACGAACTAAAGTAAGTTCCTTACCGCGTGAGTAAGACTTAATCTTGTATGGACCACTTGAAAGTGGGCGAAGTTCGTAGTTCTGCTTGGTGTCTTTTGCCTTAGGAATTGGTGAAAATGCACCGAAGGTAGTTACGTAAGGGAAATAAGGAACTGGGATAGCCAACTTAAAAGTAATTGCATCACCCTTGGCGTTACAAATTACAGTTGGAAGATCTTTCCCTGGCTCTGTGTATGGACCCTTGTAGTCTGTTGGATTAGCGATGAAATCCTTGGCATAGGTTGGTCCGCCATCAAGAATGTCGTCGTTGTATGAACGCATAACGCCATACTTCATATCCGCACAAGTGATTGTCTTTCCATCTTCATACTTAAGATTAGTACGAAGCTTGAAAGTCCAAGTCTTTCCACCATCTTTGGTAGTACCTAAGTCAGCAGCAACGTCAGGGACAAGATCAGTCTTTCCATTGACAGTGCGGTACTGAGTAAGTGTGCGAGTAAATAGACGGTAGAAATCGAGAGTTCCACCAACATAGTTACGAGCTGGATCAAGGTGTTCAAAATCTCCTTGGAGCAAGATAGTTACTGTTCCACCCTTTACAGCGCCCTTTATTGGAGCAACTGGAGTAGTGAATGTTGTCGCTGCATCTGCAGCATTTACCGTAAGCAGCGTCGTAGAAGCTAGTACAGCTACTCCAACACCCGCTAGGGCCTTTTTCATGAGACTCATTTGAGTCCTTTCTTATCGATTGGGGGTCTTTTGCGCCCGATAGTCATATGTTCTATCGGGAACTCCGTGGGTCTAACGCATCGCGAACACTGTCGCCGAGAAGATTGAATGCTAAAACTAAAAGAAAAAGTCCAAAGCCTGGAATAAATGTATACGTGGGATCGACGCTATAGAAAGGCACTGAAGCCAGAAGCATTGCTCCCCAATCCGACGTTGGATCAATTACTCCAGCTCCGAGAAATGTTAGTGCTGCTTCAGCTGTAATCATCGTAGGAATATTCAAGGCAACTGTTACCAAAATAGGCGCCCATAAATTGGGAAGGATCTCTTTAAAAACAAGATGTGTTCGTGTCGCACCTATAGAGCGCGCGGCTTCGACAAATTCTTTTTCACGAATTGATATAACTTGTCCGCGAACAATACGAGCGATATATGGCCACCCAAACATCGAAAGAACAATAATCATGACGGGGATGCGTGTTGCATTTCCTGTTGGAACTCCCCAACTTTCCAATACATTTTCAAAGACCGGTGTGACAGCTAATGCAAATAGAATTGAAGGAAATGCCAGGATGATTTCCATGGTGCGTGAGAGCACAAGGTCAATCTTTTTCCCATAAAATCCTGAAATCAATCCGACTAGAACTCCAATAAAAGTTGCTAAACCTGTTGCAGACAATGCAATAAATAAGGATGTTCTCGCTCCGTATGCAAAGCGTAAAAAGACATCACGTCCAGTTCGTGGTTCAACTCCGAACCAATGTTCTGAGGAGATCCCACCAAATTTTCCTAGAGGATTTGTACCAAAAACTGAGTCAAGAGTTTCAGGGTGAAACTCATCGGGAGAGGTATGAAGAATCCATGTAAAGATTGGAGCAGTTAGAGCCAGCGTTACAAATAAGCCAATTGTGAAAGTCGAAATTTTTGCTGTTCTATCGGTCTTGATTCGCTCCCATGCCATTCGGGCAGGAGAGCGACCTTCAATAGCCGCACCTGCTACCAAGCTGATTTGCTTACTCAATGCAAAGGACCCTTCATGGCACAATCACCGTTGGCGAAGCCAGCAGGACTGCATACTAATTGATTGTCTCCACGCTGAATACCCACCCGTAACCTCTCAATTCAGCACCCAATTAATTACCTTGCCAGCACCTCAACCCATGGTTTATCCTTACTACTTCATCTCCATGGCGGAGATGGCTTGGATGGAAGGGAACGAATATGTCTAACGCATCATTCGTATCAGCAAACGCATTGCGTTCTGCTGTGATTCCTTCTGCTCATACAACCAATAAGCCTTCTACTTGGCATGGGACAAAGCCAGCGTTTTACGCAGCTTTTTATGCCGGATACGAGGCCAATGGTGGTTCAATCGAATAAATCGATTTAGAACTGAAGCCAAGGGCCTCGAATCCACAAGGATTCGGAGCCCTTTTTCTTTTCCCTAGTTCTAGAAAAGAGTTTGGATTTATTACTAAAAAATAATTCTAAACAAATGATCCAACGGATATCTCCCGATAACCAATGAAAACCGAAAGAGACCGGATGCAGTACCCAACAACAGTTGGCCAACACAGAAAGAAGAGGTGAGAACATGAGCGTTCTCTTCAGCGAACTACTAGTACCAGGCTGGGCAGATGACAAGATCGGTTTGGACGCCGTAACAGGCACATACACAGATGGGTCATCATTTAATTTGCCATGCCACACAGCAGATCCTGAGCTCTACTTTTCTGAGGATGAGGTGCAGGTACAAGAGGCCAAGTCACTCTGTGGCGGATGTCCTGTGCGTGCACAGTGCTTAGAAGGTGCGTTATCTCGCCAAGAGCCGGCAGGTGTGTGGGGCGGTGAATTATTTGAAGAAGGTCGCATTATCGCCAAGAAGCGCAAAGCTGGACGACCATCTTCGAAAGAGATCGCTGCACGCAATGCAGAAGGTGAGCTGATTGAACTCAAAGTTGTTGGCGACGAGCGCGAGGAAAACGCTGCTTAACTAGAAACTTTTGAGTTAATCTCACTCTCATGAAGCAAGATCCTGTAAAGGCCCGCGCACTAGTGGCGTCCCTACTTTTTGTTGAAGCAGGCGTTGTATTCGCCCTAGCCGGGTGGCTTCTTGTACTTACAGTTACCGCTGATTCCTTTGAGCCGCTTCCACTATTAGGTGTATTGCTCTTTGCTTTTCTAGGTGGCGGTGGGCTTCTCTTGTGTGGGCTTTTCTACAAGAGTGGCAAGTACTACGGTCGGGCACCGGCTGTTTTAGCTAATTTAATTGCCCTAGGTGTTGTTTCATATCAAATAGAAGCGCACTTATGGTTTGTTGCAATTCCATTGGCTGCTTTAGCTGGAACAACTTTAATTGCGGCGTTGCGCGCTATTCCAACTGATCTCTAACTATTTACCTACAAGGGCCTGATTTACCACTCGACAATCTGATTGTCTTCCCACAAGACTCCTGTTGTATCACCTTGGTTAAATTCTCTTGTTGCTAACCACAATGCACATGCTGCACCTTCCTCTGCACTACGAGGTGCATCGGCTCCACCCATGTCGGTGCGTGAATGATTAGGACAGACTGCATCGACCAAGACACCTCGCGCACCCAATCCTGATTCATGTGCAAGGTTTCGAACCAATGCATTGACGCCAGCTTTACTAATTCTGTATGGAGCAAGTCCACCTGTATTGCCAGGTCCGGACATTCGTCCCAGACAGGCAGAGTAAATAATGACGCGACCACTGCGAGCTTCAACCATCGCGGGAGCTAATCCATTTACAAGTGCGAAAACAGAATCCAAATTGATTGCTAAAACTCGACGCCATTCGGCATCATTTGTTTTCAAAGTCTTTGACATTTTGTCGCTCATTACACCGTGTGCCAGAATCAAAACTTCGGGTGCTACATGGTTCTGCGAAATCATTGCAACAGCGTTGCGAGTTGCCTGCATGTCCTCAAGATCAACTGCGTACGTGGTGAACTGTTGATTAGGGTGATTTTGTTGCAATGAATGCATGGCCTGAGCTAGACGGGTTGAATCCTTGGAGATCATCACGATGTCATAGCCCAGCGCAGCTAGAGACTTGGCATTTTCGAAACCCAGACCTCTGCTTGCGCCGGTGACCACTGCTAAAACCATTGGCAAAGCCTGCCCCAGATATCTGGAAAATGGAGCCTGAAATCAATGTGGCCAATCTCGCCTTATGAGCCCTAAATCATGTTTATCAGGGCCAGTCCCTGCCGATAGGCTTAGGTCTGTAATCAATGCAGAAGGAGCTTGCCAGTGTCGGCACAGGATTTTGGCGCAAATGATTGGCTCGTCGATGAAATGTACGAGCAGTATTTGCAGAACCCTTCTTCTGTAGACCCAGCATGGATTGAGTACTTCAAAACTAATAAACCTGGTGCACCAGCAACAGCTGCATCAGTGGCTACTGGGACAACATCTGTTGCACCAAATAAAGGTGTTCCACCAGTTCCTAAGGCACAACAAAAAGCCGCACAATCAGCACCAGTTGCACCTGTTGTTTCGCCTGCACCTGTTGTTTCGCCTGCACCTGTCATTGCACAACCAGTAGTTGCTGCACCAGCAGCACAGCAACCGGTACTTCGCGAGACTGCAGCATCGCAACCAACACCGGCAGATCCAATTGTTAAACCAGTTCCAGTTTTGATTACTCCGGCAGCTTCATCTCTTGAACCAATCCGTGGAGTATCAGCTCGCGTGGTCCAAGCCATGGAAGCATCGCTAACAGTTCCGACAGCAACATCAGTTCGCGCAATTCCTGCCAAATTGATGATTGACAACCGCATTGTGATTAATAATCACTTGAAGCGCAGTCGTGGTGGAAAAGTTTCTTTTACGCACATAATTGCTTTTGCAATGATCAAGGCAGTTCGTGCAATGCCAGAGATGAACGCGTTCTTTGGTGAATTAGATGGCAAGCCTGCAATTGGAAAGCCAGAACATATCAACCTTGGTGTTGCTATCGACTTGGCCAAGGAAGACGGATCTCGTCAATTATTGGTTCCATCAATTAAGGGTTGCGAAGAGTTAGATTTCGGGCAGTTCTGGAACGCCTACGAAGCTGTAATTAAAAAAGCTCGTAGCGGATCATTAACTGTTGAAGATTTTGCAGGCACAACGATGTCGATTACCAATCCAGGAACTATCGGAACTGTTCATTCGGTTCCTCGCTTGGTTCAGGGACAGGGACTGATTCTTGGCGTTGGAGCAATGGATTATCCAGCTGAGTTCCAAGGTGCCAGCGAACAAACCCTTATAGAGATGGCTGTTAGCAAGGTAATTACCCTTACAAGCACTTATGACCACCGCATCATTCAAGGGGCACAATCTGGTGATTTCTTACGCCGCATGCACGAATACTTATTAGGCGCAGAGAACTTCTACGATGAAATCTTTAGCGCGCTTCGTATTCCTTACGAGCCGATTCGTTGGGCGGCAGATTTTGCTTTCTCGCGCGATGAAGAAATCAGCAAGACAGCCCGCGTTCAACAGTTGATCCAGTCATACCGAACATTTGGCCACTTAATGGCAGATGTAGATCCTCTTGAATACATGCAGCGCTCACACCCAGATCTAGATGTTGTTACACACGGTTTAACGTTATGGGATCTTGATCGCGAGTTTGCAACAGGTGGATTTGGCGGCGAGCGATTTATGACCCTTCGCAAAATCCTCGGAATATTACGTGATGCATATTGCCGTTCAGTAGGCGTTGAATACATGTATATCCAAAATCGCCAAGAGCGCGAGTGGATTCAAAATCGTGTTGAAGTTGGGTATGCAAAATTGCCTCGCGATGAACAACTTCAAGTTTTGCGCAAGCTCAATAGTGCTGAATCTTTTGAATCATTCCTACACACAAAGTTTGTTGGGCAAAAGCGTTTCTCTTTAGAAGGTGGAGAATCTGTAATCCCACTTCTTGATGCTGTTATTTCCTCTGCAGCAGAACACGGCCTGGATGAAGTTTGCATTGGTATGCCTCACCGTGGTCGCCTCAACGTTCTTGCAAATGTTGCTGGCAAATCAGCAGGACAAATCTTCCAAGAATTTCAGGGTCACTACACAGAAAATCAGGTTCAAGGATCTGGCGATGTGAAGTATCACTTGGGCACATCTGGAGTGTTCACAGCCAATAGCGGTGCGACTACAAATGTTTATCTTGCAGCCAACCCATCTCACCTAGAGGCTGTAAACCCGGTACTAGAAGGCATTGTTCGCGCAAAGCAAGACCGAATGAATATTAAGAATGCTTACTCTGTAATGCCAATTCTTATGCACGGAGACGCCTCATTTGCTGGCCAGGGTGTTAACGCTGAAGTCCTGCAGCTCGCTGGCCTTGCCGGATATCGCACAGGCGGAACTATTCACATAGTTATTAATAACCAGGTTGGATTTACTACCTCTCCACACGCATCACGCACATCTGTTTACTCAACTGATTTTGCAAAAATTACACAGGCACCTGTATTCCATGTCAATGGAGATGATCCAGAAGCATGTGTGCGAGTAGCACGTCTAGCTTTTGAGTATCGTCAAGAGTTCAACAAGGATGTTGTCATCGACATGGTTTGTTACCGTCGTCGTGGACACAACGAAGGCGATGAGCCAAGTTTTACTCAACCAATGATGTACAAAATGATTGATGCAAAGCGTTCAACTCGTACTTTGTATACCGAAGCGCTGGTTGGTCGTGGAGATTTAACTCCTGAAGAAGCAAATGAAATTGCTGTTGATTACCAAGCTCAACTCGAATCTATTTTTGCTGCTGTGAACAACATCGAGCCAGAGCACGATGAAAACTTTAAGGTTCCAGTTGCTCCTGAACCAGAATTAATTCCAACTGCAATTACCGAGAGCCTTGCACAAGAAATTGCTGCAACTCAATCTGCAGTTCCTGAAGGATTTAGCGTTCATCCTAAGTTGACTCCGCAACTTGCAAAGCGCGTTGAGTCCCTTAATGATGGAACCATCGACTGGTCTACTGGAGAAATGTTGGCATTTGGGTCACTTCTCAAAGAAGGTCACCCAATTCGTCTTGCTGGACAGGATGCTCGCCGAGGAACTTTCTCAAACCGTCATGCTGTAATCATTGATAAAGAAAATGGCAATGAATGGACACCGCTTCGCGGACTTATCAGCGATCAAAATCAATTTTTTGTTATCGACTCATCCCTCAGTGAATACGCCGCAATGGGCTTTGAATATGGTTACAGCCTCGAACGAGAAGAAGCACTAGTTCTGTGGGAAGGCCAGTTCGGCGATTTTGCCAACGGAGCACAAACAATTATTGATGAATTCGTATCTTCTGCTCTACAAAAATGGGGCGAGCGATCTTCAGTTGTACTTCTTCTTCCACACGGTTATGAAGGACAAGGCCCAGACCATTCATCTGCACGTATCGAGCGATATTTGCAACTGTGTGCCGAACAAAATATGACCGTTGCACAACCTGCCAGCCCAGCAAATTACTTCCACTTACTACGTTGGCATGCAAAGAATCCAGCTCGTCGTCCATTGATTGTCTTTACTCCTAAATCAATGCTTCGGTTAAAGGCGGCAGCATCAAAGCTAAGCGATTTCACGTCAGGTCACTTCCAAGAAGTTATCGGTGATGACTCAGTTCACAATGCTTCTCGCGTTATTTTCTGTTCTGGAAAGATTTATCATGATCTTGTAGCAGAGCGAACAAAGCTAGGTGAAACAGGGACTGCGATTGTTCGAGTTGAACTTTTGTATCCACTTCCTGTTGATGAAATGGTTGCTGAAGCTAACAAGCATCCAAACGCAAACTTGTTGTGGGTTCAAGATGAACCTGCAAATCAAGGCCCATGGTCACACATTGCATTGCGCACATCTGAAGCACACGGAGGACATGGCTTTGGAAATCGCACATTGCGTCGCATTTCTCGTCGTGCAACAGCATCTCCTGCAACAGGAAGCCATCACTTGCATGAAGATGAGCAAAAAGCCTTGTTGCTCGAAGCTTTTACTCGCTAATTGGTGGAATAAGAGCCAAGCAATTACAACAGGCACTTAGCTACGTCAATTCATTGTTTTTCTTACTCTTATTTTCTTTGGTTAGCCTTTTCGGTTTTTGCGATATCTAATCAAAACGACACCAACAACTTCGCTGGCTGGAATCCATCCCCAGCTGCGTGAATCAGTACTTTCTTCATTGTCGCCCTGCACCCAGTAATATCCGGCATGAAACTTTTGTACTCGCTTAATAAGAAAGATCCCAGGACGTTCTTCGCGCTCAACAACTACTACCTTGCTAACTAGGGAGTTCCCAACTGCCTCTAAACCTGGCGCAGAATCTAGCCAGCTAACAAATAACCAGTCGCCTTCTCGGTATGTGGGAAGCATGGATTGACCCGCGACTTTAACTGTGCCAAATTTCCTCACGGGCGGTAGTCTCGCACCATAACCAAGCAATTTAGTGGCAATAGGGGAGAAGAAAATGTTTGCACCAAAGACAACTGTCTACGCACACTGCGATCTTCCATGTGGAGTTTACGATCCAGCGCAGGCAAAGATTGAGGCGCTATCTGTAAAGGCATGCATGGAAAAGTACGCAGCAAATACAGATGCAGATTTCCGCTCACGCTCAGTGGCGATTAAGGAAGAGCGTTCACATCAGGTTAAGGAGCACCTATGGGTGCTGTGGACTGATTACTTCAAGGCTCCACACTTCGAGGCGTACCCACAGTTGCACTCATTATTTAACGAGGCAACAAAGCTTGCAGGTGCTGCAGGTACAAAGGGAACTCAAGATGTTGCAGTTGCGGATTCATTGATTGCAAAAATTGATGAAATTGCAGAGATCTTTTGGGCCACTAAGAAGGCCTAATTGTTAAGCAATTAAAAGATTTAAGCGATTTTAGTTTTTACTGGAATCGTGAACAAGATTAAGAGCAGCGGTGCGGGCGAGAAAAGATACTCGCTCCACCGTTGATCTTTTTATTAAGGCTGCTGCGATCTGACGATCATGTTCATAGACTTCGCATTCAAAGGTTAATTCTTTTCCTGCTATTTCAATTACGCGTGATGTGCCACGTAATTCAGCGCCAATGCTTGCAGGCGATAACGAAATAAACTCAACACTTACAGGGATTGTTGTCTCTTCAGGTTCTAAGAAGAGATCTAAAGACAATATCGCAGCATGTTCCATTAAGTTAATTAGTAATGATGGAGCGATAATTGGAAGATCACCAATACCTATTGCAAGTGATGTGTCGCCTGGACGCACAACCATTTCTGTTAAGCCAACAGCACCGATAACCTCTTCAGCAGGATGCATAGTTATCCCCTGAGCTCTCACTAACTAGTTCCGTTGACATCGCCCAAAACACTATCGCTAAAACAGGGTTTCTGGCTCTCCTAAAGGTGTTTCAATCGTTAACTCTTTTCCATTATTTGCCACGCTATTTACCGCGTCCGAAACTGGGCGCGCGATAACAATTGATTCCGGGTGCTCTACAACCATCAAGGCTTTCAATTCATTCACATCAGAATTGCGCGGGTTCAGCCAGGTATCCCAGCGATCACTTGGCATGAAAACTGGCATGCGGCTATGAATTGTTTCAAGTTCACCTTGGGCTTCTTGAGTGATGATCGATGCGGTTTCAATAATTTCGCCATTAGGTGCGGTCCAACTGCTCCAGATTCCGGCGATAGGAAGTTCCAAACCATTACGAGAAGTGATGTAAAAAGGTTGCTTAGGTCGATATTGACCCAAGGCGGTTGCCCATTCGTAATACCCGGTCGCAGGAATCAAGCAACGCGTGGATCTGAATGCATTTCTAAATGTTGGCTTTTCATGAATCGATTCGCTGCGAGCGTTTATCGCTCGAGATTGCGAAGCGCGTGCTTCGTGCATATCTGTTAACCATGGACCAATTAATCCCCACGAAACCGTAGCCAATGCTTTTTTGCTCTGTGTATCTTTGCCAGTTCGATCATCGGCGCGAATGATATAAATTGGATTTGTTGGTGCAATGTTCCAGTTCAGCGGCAACGAGCTTTGTGGCGATGTACCACTGACCTCAAACTGCTCCATGAGTTCGCGCATATCGGCTGTTTGCGCATAACGACCACACATAATTCAAGGGTATCGCAGGTATCGGCACAGGTTAGAATAAGGCGATGACAAACAACGCTCACTGGCCAGCGATTTATCGCGGTGCAACACCAGTTGATATCAGCGTTGTTATTCCAGGATCAAAATCTGTTACCAATCGTGCATTGATATTAGCTGCTCAGGCAAAGAGCCCTTCAACATTGCGCCGCCCCCTAGTTTCGCGTGACAGCGAACTAATGGTTGCTGGCCTGAAAGCACTGGGCATTGGAATTGAAGAGACCACAGCTGTTGTTGACGGAAATGAAGAGTTGCAATGGATTATTA
>Ga0209191_1001708_pt1 | contig 14251 bp, 20 predicted proteins | sample S_130626_EF_Meta_FD_187320 | JGI IMG/M metagenome (GOLD analysis project Ga0209191, IMG submission 187320) | Freshwater microbial communities from Lake Simoncouche, Canada to study carbon cycling - S_130626_EF_MetaG (SPAdes) (version 2) | ecosystem: Environmental > Aquatic > Freshwater > Lake ... | reverse complement strand
TGGAACACCTGTTGTGTAATTGTACATCAGCTTACCTGCAAACTTCTTGCGTACATCTCTCTTGAACAACGCTGGATAATTACTATCTAACCAATTAACGATATCGTTTATCTGTAGTTTTATTTCAACGCCAATGTTTTGCTGTGCCTCAGTATCAACCTTAATACCAACCCTGCTACAGTCTGTGAGTGCAATTGAACCTTTAACTTGTGTGTGGTGTGTTAGTGGTCCGTGCATATCTATTAGACAATTGTTGTGGTTGGATATGTGCACAGCAACTGGGTGAAGTTCGTTGAATAGCTCCCTAGTAACAGCAGAATCCTTAAGAGCATAAGTAAAGTATTCATCCGGTATATTCTCCATAGGCTGGCCTAGAAACTTAGACCATTCAGTCTGTAAAGTTTTGTCCAGCTTAACTGACAAGTAGTGCTCGGACAGGTCACTAAGGCTTTTAGGCCTTAGTGGACCGTCCTCCTCACCATTAGCTAGCCTGACTAAGAAGTCTAAAATCATCGTATCCCAAACTTTGTTCTGTTCGACCATCGCCTTCCACATCTGGATTTCTTCAACATACTTTAACGCAGCGAACACAACATGGTAATCAAACGCAACATTGTGAGCAACTATATTGCAACCGCTCAGGTATATCATCTCAACCCAAGCACCAACCATATCTGGTGACACAATGTAGCTACGCTTGTTGTCGCTAAATGTGAGTACGATTAATTCTGGAATCGTTCCAGGTTCTATCATAGTGGTTTCGGTATCAAACCCAAACGCACCATCACACTTAAGGTGCTCGCCGTTCCACAAATTTGTCTTTAATAGTATTCCCATCAATAAACTCCTCTGTTGCTAGTTTCTCTACAATGCAAGCCCACAACCACCAAGGCAATACGACCAGCGGTTCTTTGTTGTCAGCTTGGATATGTAGAATATCATTCTTACCTAACCAATCATATAGCTGTTTGAATCCGGTAGATCTACACTTAACCTCCCCGGTCCATTCGTGCACACCTGCCTGAATCTTTAAGTCGCCCTTGTAATTTGCATCAGCGCCACTTAGTGGTACTCGATGACAAAACACACCGTGTAACTTCATGTATCGGTGCACAAACTCACGCTCTCTACGCATTCCCTTATCCCTAGAAAATTTCCCGCTCATAGCTCTGATCGTCCTTTCCAATGTAGGCGGGTATCGTGCCAATTCTCACCTTCCTCAAACTCAAAAGCCCAAGAAGCTTGTGCAGGTGCTAGGTTGTTTTTAACCTGACCTAGAATTTTATCATTACTATCTTCGTCCTGAATCATGTACAAGCAAACTCTAGCAGCAGCTACAACTGCGATGCTTCCTGTGCCCTTGTACATCTTGTTTACCTGACCCTGTGACTTATTCAGGTGGCGTATCAGAAGAACACTACACCCTGTGCGTTCTGCCATCTTGCTGATAGGTGTAAGAACTTGTCTAATGTTCTGATCCTTGTACGAGTCAATATCAGAATCTAAGAAAGCTAAGAACGGATCTAGTATCACCAAGACTATTCCCATCTGTTCAATGATGGCCTCTAATTGTGCCAATTTTTCAGGGAATGTTGGGTGGTAATCCCAGAAGAAGACCTTGTCTAGATTCGCGCCCGCAGCACGCATCCTAGGCACTGTAATACGCCCTGGGTCATCCTCAGCCGATAGAAACAACACAGAGCCACACACAGGCTTATCTATCTCCCCCGGAAACGGCGTGCAGGTTGTAATCCTCATCGCAATGTCCGCACATAGTGTGCTCTTACCTAGGCCGGGGTCACCTTCGAGAACACACAACATGCCCTTAGGTATCCAACCCTTCCACAGCCAATCCACAGCCACCGTCTTATAAGAGCTAGCAGGCCTAACACCTTCAACAATTGTGTTGCCGGGCAAGCTAGCATGTATCGTTATAGCCGATCCAGCAAGAAGGGCATCATCAATGCCCTTCTGTGCTGAATCCCACATTTCTATGAATGTGGTGATCCCTTCAGACTTGCAAGCAAAGAATAGCTCCATCATCTGAGTCTTCACAGCGTCATTAGTTTGCCAATCCATATCAAAGGCTATGTACACTTCCTTGCATTGCCTTGACCTAAGCACAGGTAATGCTGTTGCCCAATTAGATGTTCCAGGCACACCTATAGTAAGTGTCGTTTCATCAACGCAACAAGCTATGTCAGCCTTCAGAACACCTTCTGTGATTCTAACTCTCTCACGGTCTTGTGCACTCCAAGGCACATGGCAGGTAGTCTTGGCCTGTGCGTCACCTGAGAACCAAAGGTACTTGGGAGTACCACCTGTGGCTATCTGGAACCCACGGATTCTCATGTGGGTATCTGTCACAGGTAGTAGTATTCCCTTAGTTGCTTTTATTCGTATGGGCTGTTCACCTTTGCGTGTGAACCCTGGAACACTCAACAGGGAGTCTCCATACAACTCAAACAACTTTATAACACTGCGTCTAGTGGCAGGACATGATAAGGAACGGTACCCGCCTAAAGTAACCCATTCCTCAGTTAGTCCTCTTGCAACGAGCAAGGTACTATCACTAGACGACAGTTCGCACAACTGAATCATTTCCTTATACACTTCGTGCCACAGATCAAGGTCTGGGTCTGTGAATAAGTCTTTCCATTCTAGATTTAAGACATCCAATATATCTTTTGGCTTACAGCCAGCGTGACAGTGCAAAAGTATCTGACCGTCACGCTCTCTAATACTCAACGATGGTGAAGAGTCGTCATGAGAGGGGCACAACGATTTATATTCACCACCGCTGGTGGTCACTCCCTCAAGAAGGTTTAGTACCTTCTCCAAGGTGTTTGTCATTCCATTTTCTTTGCTGATTAAAGACATCCTCTATATCCCCCATATCGAGTTGATAACCTGAAATTTTATTGCATTCTCTAGACAAGTGCTCTGCTGTTAAAGACAGTGTGTGGGCAACATCTGCGATTGCTGCCCAGTACGCTGCCGCATTAACTAGAAACAAATCAGATGTTTTATCTATCTGTTTTCCATCTTTAACGAACTGTGCCATTAGCAGGTCAAAAGCATCTAGGCTGTCCACTTGCACCTTCCTTATACGGTTACCCCAGTGGGTGAACGCATACGAAAAGACCCCAAATGCTTCTACTTTATCTGAACTACTTTTAGCCATGTTCTTTTGTAGAGATCGCCCGTCAGAGCGATCTCCCTCCATAAAAGTTACTAACTTAGAAAGGCGTTTGATATCCACTTTTTCCCCTAGCTACTTTAGCAGTTTGCTTCGTGGGATTGATCGCAGGGCTTTTCTTAGGCGTAGCAACAACCACCGCTTCGTCTGACTCATCTTCCTGAACATCTTTAGATTCCTCCTTAGTTAATTTGTGCTGCTCATCCCTGAACAACTTTGCAAATATAGACATAGTTTCCGCAGCTAGTGGCTTCGCATTATTAGTGGATGGGAACATACCCAACCGTTCTCGTACAACACCATTCTGGTCTTCTGCGTGTTTACAAGATATGCGAACCTGAACACCTAACAAACCTGACGACTCTTCGTGCTCCATACCAAGTCCTTTGATATCGTCCTGGGTGTACCCAAGTGAGCGTATGTTTTTAACTGTGTAAGGCAATGCCTTGTCAGTCAACCACATCAGAATCTTTTTACGAACGCCTTCACAATCTACATTTTGTTTTTCAGCGTCCTTACCATCACGAAGGACAACATTAAACACAACACAAGGTGTACCCTTATCGCCTAGTGCGGTAAGGTCATGCCCCTCAATCTGGGCATTATAATTTCCAACAGGTAACATCTCAGACATAACTACTCTCCCTTATATGAATTTACAAAACTTACCGCACGCTTAAACTCCAACTCACTCATTGCTTCAAACGATTGGATACCCAGGTGTTTGCACAACTTTGAAACTGTGATACCCTGTGTACCACAGCTTGTGAGAAGCTTGTAACGATCTTCCAAAGAAACTTCTGAGGATGGCACAAAAGTCTTCTCCTGTTTCTCGTCCTCAAGTATGTCGTCCTCACTGTGAGCACCTCCTAACTCTTCATGAGTGTAGTACGGGAATGCTGTGAGGTCAGGGCAGTAAACCCTACCACCAGCAGTGATACACCGTGCGAACAACATACTCTTTGGGAACTTAGTCCACACTTCCTTTGTGGTCAACCCTGCTTTCTTGGCATCATCCCAAGTAAACTGGTGATTACCTACTACTTCCTTGTCTTCAAGAAAGTCAACTGAGCACTCTAGTGGTGTCAGGACTTTTACCCGGTAGTTATACCGTGGTCTAGATTTTTTAATAAGTGCTGCAATGAAGTTTGCAGAAAATGTTGGCGTACCCTGAATTAGTTGTATAGCTTTCAATGATGCTGCCGCTCCTAATCCTAATTCCCTACCAACTTGTATTCGCACCATCGCAGATGCAGCGTCTTTAACATCTTTGTAGATACCGGACTTTACAGCAGCTACAGCAAACCGCTCCATATCAGACACATTCGCAAATGTATCGTTAGGCACAATATTACTCATCAAAAGGACTCCCTGGAGAAGTGGGTGGATCACCCGCAGAAATATATTCACAACTTGAGTAGTGCACGAACACCACCTGCATTTGGCCTGACACAGTAGAATCTGTTTGAGTCACTGTCAGAGGGCCATCTAGTTTTACTAAGTATCCCATCGCAGTACTATCGCCGTGGTAGTACGGAATCAAAGGTGAGCAAATCTGTCCATGCAAAACATTGTCAGGGTGCTCTCCACTCATTCCCCAAACATGCACCTGTGAGTACAACGGATAGAACTCACAGGAAGACAAAGTATCAGCCATCCTATTCCCCCTTCTTAGGTATAGTGTTTACCACCTTAGCAACCTTCTGCCAAAGTGATTCAGGACTCGTATCAACAAAAAACGCCTTAGCTACCTTATCCCAACCTGCATTAATTCTTACGCACTCTGAATCTGATGGCTCGTATTCAGGACTGTCGTCATGAAAGTTAGCTCTCTCAGGTATAGTCTCTTTAATCTTCGACATGTTATTCTCCCATTAGGTTGTAGTGATCATCATCATAACTTTGCATTCTTAAATCGTTCTCTTCTGTAGGATCATCGTAGTCAGGTTTAGACCTAGACTCCAACTCCAGTGCGTCCTCCGCACTGTCGTTCTCATCCTGTTGGTAATCCCTTGGGTCGTCACCGTGATCGTGTTGATCAAGGTCGTAGTCATTGTGATCATCTGGACTAAACATTAGCGTTCTCCTCTTCTTCAATTTTAGCAATCAACTCAACAATCTTGCGATTGCATTCTTGGTCACACCATTCCAACGATAGAATGGTTTCCTCAAACCAATTAGCCATTAGAGGTGGGTACAATGTGTAGTCTTGTACCATTTTGCAATCATAGGTTTTGACTTCAATCTTGAAATCAACTTGCAGGTTTGGGCCAGTCTTTGTAGAAATGATTTCAAAGTGACGAGCTTTAGCAAGGCCTAAAATCACAGAGTAGAATCTATCCCATTCGGTTGCATCGTAACGAGTCTTCTTGTCGAAGTCGTCCATAGCTTTTACAACATAATCAGAAACAAAGTACTTTACTGCCATGACTAATCTCCCTCAAAGATTTAGTGTTCCGTGTGTCGCTCTGTGCTTCACATAAACTTAATCTACAATCTAAAAAGCAGACTGCAACCCCAGTTGCCAACATTTTGTCAAAGTATTTTTATTGTTGTCGTAAGTACTTAGCAGACATGCCTTTAAATTTTAAGTTATTTTTTAATATAGCTATAGCTAAGTATAAGTTAGTATTTCTCTTCAGAGAAATACTAACTATAGCTAGTTATATATATAGGTATAAAAGCAATTACCGTGCCAAAGGTAATTCTGTCAGAAAAGTGTATGCGTTTTTCTTACAAATCTAAACGCATTGTTGAACCGTTTAAATAAAATCCAAATGTGGCGTAGTACTTTTCCAGGGCAGGTGAGCAATCTAAAATGATCTTAAAGCACCCTTTTGTGTGGCAGTAATTTATTGCGTGCCGCATTAGCATCTTACCGATACCTTTTGAACGCCATGCCTCAGCTACAATAAAATCATCTATGAATGCGTAAGGTAGTCTGTAAATCATTTTATCTACTAATTGGACTGTAATACTCCCTAATGGTTTTCCGCAATCACTAAGGTACAAAAAAGTAGGACAGGAGCCAGCAAAGCTCCTGTCCAAATAACACCTTTTCATCTCTTCTATAGTCGTGAAAACAGGTGCAAATTCATTGAGTAATTCAACATAGTGGTGGTCTAAATCATGTAGGTCGAGCCTTCTGATGTTCGAGTTGTGTGACAAATGATAGCTCCTTTAGAAAGAGTTCTTTGATATAACCTTCGTTCGGACGCATCTCTACCAAGGCTAGCCTTTCATGTAATTTAAACTTATCGGCATCTGAATAGGATACATAGTGTGCTACCTTCGCACCTGTCACCCCTAGTTGATGTTGCACCTGGGGGTAATAGTATTTTGGTATCCATCCTCTGAGTGCCTCTGAGTGTGCCCTGTCGTTGGGGCATTTAATCTCTACAATCAATCGACCATCCTTGGTGATACCATCTAGGCTGGCCATGAACCACGGAAACTTTTCGTGTTCAACACAGGCTGGCTCAACCTTTAGTCCTGTTAAGTCTTCGTACATCTCACGCACAATAGGCTCTAGGCGCTTGCCTCTAGCCATTCTTTCGTTTTCGTACTGCTCAGGTATAGTTCCTATTTTTTTCCCCATTAGTTCTTCTGGCTTGCACCAAGGGTTAGAACCCATTAGCACAGCCGCATCAGAACCACCTACCCCGCCCTGTCGCCATCTCAACCACTCTGAACCGCTCTGATCTAGAGTCACATATTTGCAGTTCAACATTCTTATTATCCTCGTTGTGATGAAGCGGTAACTCCAGCTCTGCACGAATTTGCATTACCCGAATCTTTTCGGGTGAGCCGGGTGGATATACCGTAGGCAGGTACGGGTCTATTGTACCACGCCAGTCATACACACGACTAGACTGCATTAGTAAAATACCAAGATCCATCTTTTCTTCTAGACATTTTAACCTTGTTTTCTGGTGGTGGAATTAAAGAGTGTATATGGTCTGCAATAGCTTTACCTACAGTAGGCCTTGTGCGTGATCTGTCTGTTGCTCTTTGTGCGGATGGTGGTTCTTTAGGGTACACCTTCCCATTCTTACCACGCATCTGGTTATCCCAAAGACCATTAGCAGGCTTAGGCATAACCTGGGTTGGCTTCATGGGTGGCACATTGCGTGTGTGGAACCTAGTCTGCTTTGACTCAGTCGCACCGTGTTGGAATGGCTGGATTCCAAAGCTAGACTTCTCACCAATTATTCTTGTTGCGTAACCGTGCATGAGTGGGTTTTCTAACATCACCCTATCGGCGTGCGGTGTGTTCAACATGCGTTTAAAGTCTTCAGCATCCCTCTGCATGTCTTGCATTCTATTAGGGTACCTGAGACTTCCATCTGGATTCTTTTGTGTTAGCCTGCTAACTGAACTGTTAGCCATGTTTGTGCAGGTTGGGTGGCCCAGAAGCATATCCCAATGATGACTACCGTTTAGCAAGTCCCAGTAGTTACCTTGGTAATGGTGCTTCTGGTCAACCTCATTTGGCTTAAAATCCGCTGTGGTTACATCGTGCCCCATTGCACGCAGGTGCGATGCAACCGCATTGGATGTCTCTCCAGCTATAAGCACTTTACCCATTAGGCTACATTCTTCAATGCACTGCGTAAGCCGTAAGCAGCTAGTGCAGCTAGGAACGATTGGCTAGCTTGCTCAATCTGACCTTGTGAGAATTGGTAAAGTGCTAAACCAAATAATCCAGCACAAGCAAGGTATGTTTTATAACCAGCCATAATTAAACTCCTTTAAGTTTTTTGAGTTCTTCTTCAACATCAATAACTTTAGCTTCTTTAGCTTTCTGTGCTAGAAGCTTTCTAACACCATCAATGATTGGGTGGTCTTTAGGCTTGCAGGTTTCCCTAGCAATCCAACCACCTGCAAAACCTGCAATAGCAAAAACAATAGTTGTAATGCTCATTCATCACTCCTTCTAAAAAAGAATACCGCCAAACCAAGTGTAACAACAATAACAACCACCAACAGAGATCCCTCAAGGGTAGCTCTGAGATCTGGATCACCCCCTTTCCTATAGTTAGGGTCAGCCCTCCTTAGTGCTGTTGCCAAACCTACCGCTCCATCCGTGTAGTCGTTCTGCCTGTGCACTACTGTTCCGTCTGGAGATTGCACATATATTGAAACCTCGCTAGTAGTGTCATAACCAACCCCAGTAACCGCCCAATGATCTTTAGGATAATCTTGAACTACTGTGATAGCTCTAAATTCTAAAAGTGCTGGGTCGTTCTGCAAGTCGTCACGCACTTTCTTTCTAATAGCCTCAGAGCCAATTACAGTGAGTCTAATAAACTCGCTGTCGTCAGGTATACCCTGGGTTCCCATGAGAAGAAGTGCACTCTCTTTAGTAATGCTTCTACCGTTGTGATAGTAGCTCTCAGGCCTGCCCTTCATCTCAGATAAGTCAATACCATAATTAGCTATCTTTTTAATAGGAAATAGCTCTAAATACGAATTTGGCACTGGCGTAGGTAGTTCAGATTCTTTAAAATCCCCATTAGCATCTAAGCTTAGGTAGACTCGTTCAGGCACCTTGTACACACCTACTTGCACAGAGTCGCTATAAAGTGCCACCTGACGAGGATCGTCAGTAGGCACCCAATCCCAACCTGAAATCATAAACACAGCAAATAATAAACTCATAGTAACTCCTATCGTGGTACTGGTGGTGGTGGTGGTGCAAGCCAGACGAATGCCCAGCCGTTAGATCCGTTAGTCCATCTACTTTTAAACTCTTCTGGGGTCATCCAAATTAGCTCCCCTGCTGTGCCGTTATTATCCCATATTGCTGCCCACTTCTCATCCAAATGGGCTAAACATACCATGTGGGCGATTGTGCTCGAATATCGCACTTTATCGCGCCCTGAATAGGTCACAGCAGGGAACCTACCTGTCTTGAGTGCTAGCTTAAGTAGGTCTAGCTCTTTTCCTTCATATTGCACATATTCAGGCGTGTTAATTTTCTGTACCTGAGAGTACTCTTTTAGTTGTTTATCAACTTTAGAAGGATAACCTCCACCGGGCTTGTTGGCACACCAATTGCGTAGCCCACGAAGCTGCTCTAGGTTCTGCCACCTTCCAGCCATCTCAATAGAACTCATTACGCACATACCTGCACCGTCCACATGTGAACCAATGTTAGTAATGTGCTGTGTCAAAGGGAAGTCAATCTGTAATGGAGTAGAACCGTCAGGTGCAACAGAACCACCTAGAGTAATAGACTCAACTGAGCCTTCTAGGTCTGTGCCCCAAGGTCTTTTAGGCTTAGGCTCGTCTGGTTTAACTGGCAGTGGTATTGGCGGCGTAATCTTTGGCCTGAGGTATGGCATTGGGTCAAACTTCAGGTTCCCAAAGTACACCTCATTAGCTGTTATAAGGCCTACAGCTAGAATTAACATCCCGATTACCTTATTCATGATGCTCTCCTGTTAGTGAGAAGGAACAACACAAAAAACGCAATTCCGCCCATTGTGACTCCGTCTTTAAATCCCCACCAATATATTCTATCCACAGTCCACTTTAATGGAAGTAAAATATCCTCTAATAGCTCAATTGGGGGTAGATCCTGTGGGGTCATGTTCGCTCCATTTCCCTAGCGGGCACTTCTCAGTGATCCAGCTAGCTTTGATTTTTAAGAAACATCCACAAACTCCGCATTTATCAAACTTTTTAAATTCGCAGGTATTGCAAATTGTTAGCCTGTCTGCTTGCACTTCTAATGGTACTCGAGTGCAACCTGAAAAAGTCCATTTAGCTACAGAAGACATTAAAGAGCTAGCTTGTTCCAACATAGGCGGAACTTGTATCGGCTGGTCATTATCCCAAGCTTCCCTTACCCTTGTGTTGTGGTGGTAATGCCAACAAAGTTGGCACTGTGTGTTATCCCAAGTGCTATTAGGAATTACATTATTACATGTACATGGTCTTGGCATTAGCTCATCCATAGTTGGTAATTATTGTACGACATACTGTCCCCAGTAAAGGTTAGGGTTATATTCTGGCCTATGGTAACTGGGGTTGTTCCTGTCTCTTGCATACTGGAGGTGGTTGTTTTAATAACCACCCCGTTAACCTTTAGGCTAAGTCCTACACCTGAAGTACCCATCATGGAGTACCCTTGCAAGTAATAGTTGATAGTGCCTGTTAGGGCTGAGGTGAATACTAGTGTCGATGGTGTTCCGTAGGAGTACAGACTACCTGACATCTGGTTTGCAGAGTTGGCACCTGAACCACTGTAGCTGTTATCACCATCAGAACCACTTCGACTTACAAAAGTAAAGGGTGCAGAAGGTGTAGGTGTGGGAGTCGGGGCTGGAGTAGGTGTACTACCCGCAATGTAGGTGAATAGTGTGTTAGGCACCGTAGCACCACCTGTGGTATTGACCTGAACATCCACACCAGCAGCGTGCGCTGGGGTGGTTGCTGTAATAGTGGTTGCGTTCACATAGGTCACATTGGTTGCTGCAACACCTCCAATTTTTAGTGTAGGGGATGGTGTGAAGTTAGTGCCAGTGATGGTGATTGCTGTACCACCCGCCGTAGTACCTGTCGCAGGTGTAATAGAGGTAATGGTGGGTAAGGGTGTTAGGTAGTACTCAACCGCACCAATGGTAGGGGTTGTTGCAGAGCGTGCGTAACCCCTCTGGTCTAGTGCGTTGATGGGTGCTGCATTTGTTGCCGCTGCTGTACCTGCGTTGATAGCAACACTACCTGCACCAACCGCCATAGTCATTACGGTACCACCGTTGTTTTGTAGAGGCCCTAGAAGTGGGGAACCTGTTACACGACCTATGTTAGTTAGAACACTTGCAGCAGCGGTTCCAATAATATTGGTGGATCTTACTTGTGGCGGGTGGTCGTACATTGCTACATAATCTGTATTAGTATTACCAGAAATGATTGAGTTCTTTAAAGTTAAGTTGTTGTACTCTCCATTATTTAACCCGTACCCAGAGTTTCCTGAGATGGTGGAGGAGAGTATGCTTGTTGTGCCATTTGCAGCAGAGTTCTGGTATAGCTGTATTCCATCCCCTGTGTTAGCTGTAAAGGTGCAGTTATAGACAGTGCAGTTTGTAGCAATAGACTGATAAATATAAAGCCCTTTACCCGTATTACCTGAAAAAGTACAGTTTCCTATGGTAGAGCTATTTGAAGCAAACACCGCATAAGCATTAGAATTTCCTACAAAGGAGCTATTAGTTAAGGTTAACGGTGAACCAGACTCCATAGTAATAGCTGAACCAGCTGTAGATGTACATCCTGTAAAGTAACATTTATCAACGGTAAGGTTTGTTGTGCTTGATGTTGTACAGCAAATTCCACCACCCCCATTTAAGGAATATTGCACTGCAAGACCTTTGCAAGATGATATAGTTAGCCCTGAAATAGTAACTGTTGAAGCAGTGCCTAAAACAAAACCCCTATACAAGCTGTTCCCGTTAATTGTGAGTACGGATAACCCCGGCCCTGTGATGGTTACACTGCGTGTAATTGTAGGAAGTGCTGAGGTTAGTGTAATCACACCTGTTACCGTAAACGCAATGGTATTTACACTTGCAGTTGCATTGGATTGTGTAAGTGCCCAACGCAGTGTTCCAGAGTCTGTAGTGTCTAGGAGTGAGGTTACCATGAACACTGTTTGACTTGCTGCAATGTAGAAGAAGTGGGTATTGGCTGAGTTAGTACCAGCGGATGTGGTGACTAAAACACTTGCACTTCCAACGGTACCAGCGGGTGTAGTAGCTGTGATAGTGGTGTCATTAACTACAACAAAGCTAGCAGTAACACCACCTATAGTAACCGCAGTTGCACCTGTGAAACTAGTACCTGTGATGGTGACAGTGGTCCCGCCTGATGCGGGTCCACTGGTCGCACTTACACTGGTGACAGTTGGTGCTGGATATGAAACAGTTGGCGTAGGTGATGGTGTAGGTGCAAGACAATACCTGTGCCATGCAGTACCCGTCCATGTCCACGCCCTACCTGCAAAGCTGTAGATAGAGTTGAGTGCAGGTGTCGTTGGAAATACAAACGGGCCTGTGTTTGTGTCCGGTGGTGCAAGGCATGGATTTGTTGGTGTAGGACTAGGTGTAGGAGTGGGCGTTGGTGTAGGTGTTGGAGTTGGTGTAGGCGTTGGTGTGGGTGTCGGAGAAGTTCCACATGCGATTACATTAATGCCATAGACTGGCATACCGTTGGCAGCTATCCATACATAATCCCCAACATTAGGGGATACGCTGTTTGCATCGCCTTGATGATATACCAAGCTCCCGGTGTAATTTTGAAGAAACCACATATTGGAAGAATTTTTATAAAGTTTAGGAGAGGAAGAGAATGTTGAACCACCGTTTGTTTGCCCCTCATAGCCCAATCTGAGATAATAAGTATTATTATCTGATGTTGCGTAATAATAATAAGTTCCATCAAGACTTGTAGTTCCAGAAACACAATAAGTGCCTTTTGACCCATATGTAAACAGTGTATTTGCTGTGTTAGTGCCACCAACTGCGGTTACTTGAACATTAGCCGTACCCGCAGCATGTGCACCCGTTGTTCCACCCATAGTAGTTGAGTTAACGATGTTTCCATTAGTAAGTGCAACACCACCCACGGTAACACCTGTTACATCATAAAAACCTGTACCTGTGATGGTGATTTCTGTACCACCTACAATATTACCACCAGAAGGGTAGATACTAGTTACAGTTGGAACACCCACATAGGTGTAAAGAGAGTTTGATGTGTTAGTAGTATAGTCGTTTGAAACTTGAATACTTACAACACCAGCAGCGTGTGCAGGGGCTTTTATAGTAAGAGAACCTAAACCCACATTACTATAAACATCACTAAGAGGAACATTAGTGCCACCAACGGTAACACTAGTAGGGTAAATTAAGTTATTACCCATAACAACAATGTTGTTACCACCTGCTACGGAGCCATAAGAAGGGGTAACAGATAGTATGGTGGGAGTTACAAAATAGGTGAATAAGGTATTGGCTGCATTGGTGCCAGCTGGTGTGGTGACTAAAACACTCGCAGAACCACTTGCAGAACCATTAGCTCTAACAGGTGTAACTCCAGTGATAGTGGTCGAATTAACCACAACAACACTCGTTAAAGAAGCCCCCATTATTTTAACAGCGGTTGCATTAGTAAAGTTGGTACCTGTTATGGTGACGCTAGTGCCACCTTCTGTACGGCCACTAGAGGGGGAGATACTAGTGACAGTAGGTGGTGTAGAGGCCCATTGAAATATTCCATAGCCGTTTGCGTATTTGAATCGGGTGGTGGTGATGGTTGCAGTGGTAGGGGTATTAACTGCTAGCCCAGTTACTGTTACCAAACCAGTATTGGAAATCGTAACAGGGGTGTTTGCGGTGCTGGTGGAACCAGTGTAACTGAAGGCTCCGTTGTAGTTAGTGATTTGTACGGTGAAGCCATCTGCGGTTGCAGTTTGTGTGCCAAAGGTTACCATTAGAGGGGAAAACCCATTTACATATATGCCGTTCCATGTGGAGCCGTTTGCACCAAATCCAGACCCAGTGGAATAGAGTATAGCGGTAGTTGGGAGGCCATAAAATGCGTTCAAGCCTACTGTAGGTGCGTTACCATTGAACACAAGGTTATCCAATATAGAACACCCAGCAAAAGCCCCCGCCCCAATGCTATTTACATTGTATCCAATATTAATACTTTGCATGTTCGTGCAGTTAGCAAAAGCATTATCACCTATAGAAGTAACATAATAAGGAATACTTACGGAATTAAACTGTTTGTTAGAAAAGGCATTTGCTCCAATGCCCACAACATTAAAACCTCCTAAAGTAGTAGGAATAATGAGATTAATATCTGACCCAGAATACCCTGTAACTATAGAGGAAGTTCCTCCTCCGGTAAGGGTGTATGTCCATAATCCAGATGTCGGCATATTAAATATCCTTAATTATTAAACTGCACCCAAGCTGTTTGGTAGTATGTATATTGAACCGCATCCGTAGTGTTTACCCATCTGTCACCCTGTGCAGGTGAAGT
>Ga0209191_1001704_pt1 | contig 14260 bp, 11 predicted proteins | sample S_130626_EF_Meta_FD_187320 | JGI IMG/M metagenome (GOLD analysis project Ga0209191, IMG submission 187320) | Freshwater microbial communities from Lake Simoncouche, Canada to study carbon cycling - S_130626_EF_MetaG (SPAdes) (version 2) | ecosystem: Environmental > Aquatic > Freshwater > Lake ... | reverse complement strand
CAAGATTTATTTCATATGTTTTTATACGATGACAACCATTAATTTTATTTTTGATAATTTTTATAATGGTATTCCAATTCCAAATGGAATATCTGTTGATGATTTTAAAATAAAATTAACAAATGAACCATTCAAAAGTGAAATACAACAAATAAAAGAATCTGATTTAAAATCAAATTACAATGAAACGTTTAATCATTGTTATTTTGAAAATGATGTATATTATATTTTTAGATATAATAATATGGTAGTAAAAGCATCTAATACAATAGATGATAATTGTTTAAATTTTTATTTAGTAATGCCTAGAAATCATTTGCATGATGTAGATGCATATTTAGATTTATACCAAACAAAATTAGAAAAAGGATTAAATGTATTATTTATAACACCTCATGAAATGGGTGATTATATTATTTTTAAAGATTGGGTAAATAATAATCCTTATAAAAATAACATTTATATAATTTCACCATCATATAATATGCGAAAATTTTATGAATGTAGAACTATATTTTTTCCATTTTTTTTATTTAATTCATCTAAAGATTTTAAATTAAATGCAGAAAATCCTGATTGGAATGTGTGTACAAAAGAACAATATATTAATACTCCAAAGAAAAAATTATTTGTAAGTTGGAATAGAAATGTTAGAAGAATGCATAGACTATTGTTTTATCAATTTTTAAAAGAAGAAAAACAACTTGATAATAATTATGTTTCATTTTTACAATTCCCACCAACCGATTATTATATAAATTCATTAGATACTCCACAATTTATAAATAAAAATTATTTAAAAAATTATATGGATAGTGATGGTGGTGTTAGATACGATATAGATTTAATGAATGTAGAATTATCAGAAATACAAAATAAATTAACTAATAGATTTAATGTTCCGATGGTATATTCAAATTCATATTTTACAATTGTAACTGAAACTAATTATTTTGAAAATCAAGCAATTATTACTGAAAAAATATTAAGACCTTTAGCAAATTTTCATCCATTTATAATAATAGGACCGGCTGGGATATATAAAGAATTAGAAAAATTTGGATATAAAATACCAAAATTAATTAATCATGAACGAATAGATGAAATATTAAACCCACATATTAGACTTAAAGAAACCTTTGAAGAAATAAAAAACCTAATAAATAATTTTAATTATGATAAAAATTTCGTAACTTTACATAGTGAGGTGTTAGAACATAATCAAAACTTATTACTTAATTTTAAAACAAATGATGCTTTTTATTTTATGTATAATAAATTAATTAAAACCTTACCAAAAACAAATTTAATATGAAAACAATTTTAATAACAGGATGTAGTGGATTAGTTGGTATACATTTAGTAAACCAATCATTAAATAATGGATATAAAGTAATTGGGGTAGATGTTCGTAAATCAATAGAATTACCAATTGATAATCCTAATTTTATATTTGCATTTAGAAATTTAGCACAAGATGGTGAAATAGAAAAATTATTTAAACAATATGAACCTGATGCAGTATTAAATTGCTTCGGTATTAAAGGTTCACCATTGAAGGCAAAGAATGAACCTGTGGATTTCCTTTATCCATCATTTAAAATCAATACAGAGGTTATAAATCAATGTGCAAAGAATAATATTTGGTTAATATTCGTTAGTTCAGTTGGAGTATATGCACCTGCGGAAACATTTGTAGAAGATAGTGTATGGAAAACATTACCATCGGAAGCAGATTGGTTTCCGAGTTGGAGTAAGAGAATGGGTGAAATTTTATTAGAAGCCTACAAAGTTCAATATGCATATACTAAATGGGCAATTATAAGACCAGCTAATATCTTTGGTGAATATGATAACTTTGATGGAAATGGGACAGTTGTTGCAACTCAATGTAAAAAAGTGTTTGAAGCAAATGAAATAGTTAATGCATGGGGTGATGGTACACCTATTAGAGATTTTGTATATGCTGGAGATGTTGCAGAAGCAATATTAGATTTATATGAAAGAGAATTACATACAATAGTTAACTTTGGGGCAGGTGAAGAAATTACTATTAAATCAATGATTGAAGATTTAATTACAATAAGTGGTAAAACATTAGAAATTGTATGGGATACTACAAAACCAAATGGTGATATGAGAAGACAGATGGATACTACAAAACAAAAACAATTATACTTATTACCAAAGACATCATTTAAAGATGCTTTAAAAATAACTTACGAATATTACATAAATAATTTACAAAAATGATAAAAAAAGATTCAAAAATACTGATTACAGGTGGTTCTGGTTTAGTAGGTCAAAATTTAACAAACCGATTACACAAAGAGGGTTACACAAACATTAGAGTTAATTTACACAAAAGAGAAGTACGAACACCAATTGATGGCGTAGAGTATGTTCATTTTGATTTAAAGACATACGAAGGGTGTTTAGATGCAACTAAAGGAATTGATGTAGTATATCACGCTGCAGCAAGTACATCAAACGCAGTAGATACAGTAGTTGACCCATTAGCACATGTTACACCAAACGTAGCAATGAATAATTTCTTAATTGATTCAGCGTGGAGAAATAAAGTATCACATTACATTTTCTTATCATCAAATACCGTTTATCCACCAAAAGGAGATAAACCGGTAGTAGAGACAGATTTCTTATTTGATGAACCATATCCGGTATATTTTCCTGTGGGTTGGATGAAAAGATATGCAGAAGTTCAATGTGAATTATATGCAAAATATTTACCGGTTAAAATGAAATGTACGATTATTAGACCTGCAAACTTATTTGGGCCACATGATAAATATGATTTCAATAAATGTCATGTTACTCCTGCAACAATTAGAAAAGTAGCAGATAAAATGAATCCAATTCCGGTTTGGGGTGATGGTAGTGAATTAAGAGATTTATTATACATTGAAGATTTTGTACAAGCGTTACAATTAGTGATGGAAAAAGAAAAAGAAGATTATCAAGTATATAATGTTGGTTCTAATAGAGTTTATTCAGTATTAGAAGTATTGGAAATAATGAAAAGAATTGCAAACTTTGATGCACCAACTGAATTTATTAAAGGTAAACCATCAATGATTCCAACTCGTAAAATTGATTCATTTAAAATATTTGATAACTTGGGATGGCAAGCAACTACATCATTAGAAGATGGTTTAGCAAATGCGTATGAGTGGTATTTAGAACACAAAACGGAATTTAATAATTAGTATATGAAAGGAATAGTTTTCACAGGAGACTCATATTGCTATGGAGAAGGATTACAATATTTTTCAGAATTAGATACTATTGTATTTCCAGATGTACACACATACGACCCAAACTGGATTACTGCTACTCAAGAAAGATTTATAGAAGAAAATAGATATGCAAGATTAGCAGCAAAAAAATTGAATCATTTGGATTTAGTATATGCAAAAAATGGTGGACAAGATTTACATATAATTAAAGAATTAAATCAAAAAATTCCACAAATATACAAGTACTCAGAAATATCAGCAGTAATTGTAAATTTAACAAATCCATTAAGAGATGATTTTGAATTTTTACATAATAATAAATTGTATAAATCCGTTAATATTAATCAATCAAACAGAGATAATGATGAAACTTTTTTAGCATTAGCCCAACATGTTGAAGAAATACATGGTGGCGATTTTTCTAAATTTGAAAATGTTGAATATAAAAAACATTTAGACAAATTAAAAGAAACATTTCAAAAATTTGAAGAAAATGGAATAGTGTGTAGATGGATAAATTGGTTAGAAAATGGATATGAAGCGTTTAAAGATGATGAATATTTAAATAGTAGATTGATACAAATTGAAGATAGAGGGGTAACATTCAATAGTACTAGAAAATGGATGGTATCAAATCAAAGACATTTTATTAAAAATCATTTTAAACATATTAACAAATGTGAACATGATGACCATATTTCTCCAGAAGGACATGTAATAATGGCAAATAGTGTTTATAATAATTTAAAAGATGTAATTTAATTATATGAAAGGAATTATATTTGCCGGATGTTCATTTACCTGGGGTCAAGGATTAGAGTATTATTCCGATTTAAATGATAAAGTATTTGTACAAAATGATGGTTGGCCTGGTATTACCAGAGTATCTCACTTAGAGCATATAAAAAATAATAGATTTTCCAAAATAGTATCTACTCACTTTAATACGTTTGATGTATGTAGATATAGTAATGGTGGGTGTGAAGATACTTCTATTCAATTTGTAATGAATATATTAAATGAAACAAACAAAAAAAAAGTAAATGAATTTATAAAAGATGATTTTTCTTATTTAATTTTTCAAACAAGTGAACCAACTAGAAACGTATACACTTATATAGATACTGAATCAAATGTTGAAAAAGAAATACCAATAAAAGAAGTTATTAGTGATTCTGAAAACCCGGCGTATCTTCCATTTTATCAATATATTGAACAAAATTTCAGCAACAATTTTGAATTATTTTATAATAATTTTTTAGAAACAACTTTTAATAAAATAAAAGAATTATTTAGATTATGTGATATAGCAGGAATTAAATGTTTTATTATTAACTGGAGAGATGATTATCTTACATATATAGAAAGAAATTATATGGTAGATAAATTAATTACAATAGATTATAATAACAAAAATTATAAATGTATTTTTGATTTAATGCAAAGTAACTTAGAAAAATTTGATATTTCAAACGATATTAATATTCCAAATAATAAAGATAATCACCCAACACCATTTGCACATAAAATAATAGCAAACGCAATAATTAAAAAAATAGAAGAATATGAGCAGCCCACAATACACTCCGTATAAAGATGCATTAACAAATGCAATGACTAATTTAGCAGAGTTAGAAAACTCTGTATTTATTGGACAACAAATAGTTTATGCGGGAAACCCTATGAGTACAACATTAGATGGTGTGCCAAAAAATAAAATGATTGAAGTTCCCGTAATGGAAGAATCACAGATGGGAATGAGTTTAGGCATGGCAATGGCAGGTAAATTTGTTGTTACATTTTATCCTCGTTGGGATTTCATTATATGCGCAACTAATCAATTAGTAAATCACGTAGATAAAATTGGTTTAATGAGCGGTGGTAAATGGAAACCAAATTTAATTATCAGATTAGGTAAAGGCAGTGATAAACCATTGGACCCAGGACATCAACATAGAGGTAATTATTTTGAAGAGTTTAAATCACTTTGTAAAAACATTGAGTTTCACGACTTAAAAACACCTGCAGATATTGAATTAGCTTACAAATATGCAACAAAAGAAGGGGGTGTTCATTGTTTAGTTGAATATCCTGAGTTATATTATGGTTCATAATTATTTATGTTTATTATATGAGCTTTGGAATGTAAATGGATTTTTACCAAATGCATTGGATAAAACTATGTTAGAATTTTTAATAAAAGATTATCAAAAAGTTGAACATAATATTAAACATATAGAGCATGCTGGTGAAAAAGCATTGGGTCCAAGATTTAATGTTTGGTCAAATTATATAGGATTTACAAAAGCACAAGCATCATTAAAACCCATAACATTTAAAGAAGCAAAAAAAATTAATAAATGGATATATCCAGTTGAATTGTTTGGACATTTAAGGCATTCAATAGATTACGATTCACATAGAAATCATTTAAAAAAGAATTTTTTTAAAGATATACATAAAGATATAATAAACGAAGTAAATAATAACAATGGAAAAATATTAGTAAATTATTCACATGAAGGTTGGGTAGGTGAATCTTTATTTAGAAGTTTTTATGAAGGTATTAAAGAAGTTAATTTAAATCCTAAAAATGTTATTTTAGTTTTAAATGATATAACATTATTAGATAAATTAAAAACATTTTTAAATATTAATAATATTAATATAGATGAATTTCCAATTGTAATAAATTATTGTTATTATGTAACACAATCAGCTGGATTTGTAGATGCTGAAAATAAAATTAGTTATGATGATTATATTTCGGATAAAAAATTTAAATTTTTATCTTTAAATAGAAGATTAAATTTACAAAGATTTTTATTATTAATTAATTTATATGATAATATAAAAGATAATAGTTCTATATCATTTGACAAAGATTTAGTAATAGATGATGTAGCTAGGATATTAAATAAAACGGAATTTCCTAATTGTCTAACGGAATCAGATAAATTGTTATTTGAAGATTCAAAAGAAAAATTAGATAAATTACCACAAAATAGTTTTATTGATACAACCGAATTAAATTCAACAACAGGCTATAATCATCAAGCTTGGTCACCATTTAAAGATAGTTGGATAAGTTTAGTTACCGAAACATCGTTTTTTCATCAAAACGATTTCTTATCAGAAAAAACTTGGAAACCATTGTGGTATTTTCAACCATTCATTGTAACGGGTAGACCATATACATTAAGATATATGAAAGAATTAGGGTATAAAACCTTTGATTGGTTATTTGATGAAAGATATGATGCAATTTTAGATAATGGAGAAAGAATTAATTTTATTATAAAAGAAATTAAAAGAGTAAATGAAATCCCGTTTGAAGAATTAAAAGAACTTATACTTAATAATAAAGACACATTAATACATAATCATAATTTATTGGAAAAATATGGAAATAATCGAAAATATTTTGAAGAAAAATTGATAGATATTTTAAATAACAATATAGATTTCGTATATTACGATTTAATAAAAGAGGAGAAAACTTATGAAATGGTTTAGTAAAATTTTCAAAATTTATAAAAATTGGAAATTAAAAAGAGAGTTTAAAAAGAAAATAAAAGAACTTAGAAAAAGAGACCCATTTATTTACAAAAACGTATAATATGAAAGGAATGGTGTTTGCAGGATGTTCATTTACATGGGGAGAAGGACTACATTTATATTCGGATGTATCGGATATTGTTTATACTAAAAATCAAAATTTTGATATAAATAATATAACTGAAACACATAAAAAATGTATTCAAAGTAATCGATTTGCTAGAAAAGTTGCAAATCATTTTGATTCTTGGGAGATTTGTAAAGAAACTAATGGTGGTTCAAATTTAGATAATTTAAAATTTATTAAAAAAAGTTTTGGAATAAAAGATGATTATACATTAGAACCAAATTCAAAATTTAATATAAATGATATATCTTGTTTAATTTTTCAAATAACACATCCAGAAAGAGGTCCTTTTTTAATACATTCAGATAAAGATAACATAACATATACAATGCACATTGTTTCTCTTGATAATCAAAGTTTAAAAGAATTACCGGAAGAACAACCAAAATTAATTAAATTATACGAAGAATATGGTGATTTATTTGAATCACAAATTTCAAAAACATTATTTGATGAATTAGAAAAATTATTTATCTTTTTAGAAAAAAATAAAATTGTATGTAAAGTATTACTTTGGCAAGAAAGAGTTGCAAAATCAATAGAAAACAACAAATTTTTTGAAGATAGATTAATTACACTACCATATAAAAAGAAAATGTATAAATCAATAGAAGAATTAACAAATAGATATTCTAAATTAGCCATATTAGGTCATTTTAAAAAGTTTGGAGTACAAATGAATGATGCACATCCTTCAAAACTATGCCATCAGTTAATTGCAGAAAATATAATAAATAATTTAGAAAATGATATTAATTTTATTAAATATCATTTTAATATAACCAATAATATTTTACCTAATAAAATTATTTAATATTTATACTTATGGAATTAGCTAATTTTATTGTTGAAGCCGTTTTAAAACAGGCAGTTACGGACAAAATTGTAGTGTATGGTGGACGTTTTCAACCATTTCACAAAGGTCATAAAAAAGTTTATGATGCATTAGTATCAAAATTTGGTTCTAAAAATGTTTATATTGCAACATCCGATGTACAAGATGGTGATAAATCACCACTATCATTCAACGATAAAAAAGAAATTGCAACTAAATTATTTGCAATACCATCTTCAAAATTTGTAAAAGTAAAACAACCATATCAACCGGTAGAAATACTTAGAGGGTATGATGATGTAAGTACTGCATTAATTGTAGCAGTTGGTGAAAAAGATGATGCAAGATTAGGTGGTAATTATTTCAAACCATATACCAACGATAAAAATTTAAAAGGATATGCAGTAAATGCATATGTTTATTCGGCATTACCATCTAATTCATTTGGTGCAACCGATGTTAGAAATATGTTCCGTAACAATAGAATGGGTGGTGAAAGGAAACAAAAAGAATTTGAAAAGTTTTTTGGAAAATTTGATAAAGCAATTTATACTAAATTAATTAAAACCTTAAACGAAGCAAGTGCAGCAGGTAGTGGATATGATGAAAAAACATTAGACCAATTAGTAGATAATCCTGAAACGGGTGAAAAAGTAAAAGTTCGTTCAGCATTAAATTACGATAAGAATCATCCATCGTACAAAGCGGCAATGGCATTAGTTGGTAAGAGTGGTGCACAACCACAACAACCAGCAAATAGAAATGCAGGTGGACCAATGACCGGTGCGAACAATAGAGTTGGTGCAAAACCAACACCTGGTGCAAATAATCAAAATGGTACAAATAGTACAAACAAAACACAAAAACCATTAGATAACCCGGCACAAAATCCGGCACAAGCTCAAGAAAAACCGCAACAACCACAAAAACCACAACCACCAAGACCATCGCAAGTACAAACAATACCTACTGATAAAGTTAGAAAAGATATTCCAAATTTTAAAGTAAGTGATAAATCGGATATAGGAAAAGTATCAGTTAAACAACGTAGAGAAGTTTCAATGAAGATTGATGACTTAGCTAAAAAATCTGCAGAAGCAAAAGCAAATGGTGAAAAAGCACCTAACTTTAATTTGTGTGATATAACAATTCCTGGAACAAATTTATATTGTAGTGGTAATAAAGGTATACCTAGAGAACAAATGCCTCAATTTAAAGGTAAACCAACACCTGGTTCAGAAGCAGATAAAATGCAGAAGGATAAAGATGGTGAAGTTGATACTGAGGAAATGTTTAAAAAAATGTTGGAAGATAAAGGTATTAAAGTATCAGAACCAACTCAAGTTCCAGCAGACCAATTGAAAGCAACACAAACAGAATTAGTAGGTTCAAAAGTAGCGGGTATGACAAAAGCATTAGAAGCAGACCCAAATAATCCAGGAATCACTGCACCTATTTATGTAAGTTCAGATGGTTATGTATTAGATGGCCATCATAGATGGGCAGCTGTTACATCACAAGCAATAACAAGTGGTAGAGAAGCAAAGATGAATGTAAGAGTTATTGATATGCCAATTGCTGAGTTAGTAAAAACTTCAAATCAATTTGCACAAGATATTGGAGTGCAAGCAAAAGCAGCGGATGCAAATAAAGAAACACCTGCTGGTGGAATGCAACCAACAAAAGGAACAACTGATGCAAATAAAGCAGGATTAGGTAAAGTAACAACTAAAGCAGTTCAAAATCCAAAAGTTGTAGCTAGAGCAATTAAAAATAATATTTCAAAATGGTCGGATAAAGAAAAAAAATTCTTTAGAGGTAATCAGCATAAAGCAAATTCACCTATTAGACGTAGTATTGGTGAAGCAATTAGTAATAAAGTAAAATCAATTGTACCATCTGTAAAAAAAGAAATGGCACATTTAGGACATACGTTTCAGCATGCGGGTGAAGGTATTGCACATTTATTTCAAGGTAAACCAATAAGTGATAAAGAAAAAGATGCATTTAAAACATTAGGTAAAACTATTGCTATGAGTGCGGTTGGTGTAGCATTGGGTGGTGGATTAGGACATGGTGTTGGAATGTTAATGAAGCATTTAGGTGGACACTTAGCAGAACATTTAGTTGCAGAAATTGCAATTGGTGGTATTGGTAAAGCTGCAATATTTGCAGGAACAGAAATAGAAGGTGATAATGATAAGTATATTGAATGGTTTACACTACATTTTGCTAAACAAATGAAAGATGGTAAAATTCCATTAGAAGTTTGGGATAATGCTATACAAGATTACAATAGAGATAAAGAAGATGGTAAGTTAGATGGTGATACAAATACAGTCGCAGAAGTAATTACCGAAGTAGATGAAGATATCAATGTAGATGTGGATAAAGGTGATGTGGTTTTAACTGGTAAATTTAAAAATAAAAAAACAGTTGTAAAAGATATTAGTAAAGACCAGCACGGAATGCCAACAATCAATGGTAGACAAGCAACCACATTCAGAAAAGTAGAAGAAGGTATTATAAACGAAGGTGGTGCATATGGGCATATGAATCATCCATTTGATGTTAGAATGAATTTATCATTTGGTGATTTAAAAGCAATTGTAAATAATGCATTAGATGGTAATTTAGGTGTGGTTAGAGAAAAAACCGATGGACAAGCATTAGCAATAAGTTGGAAGAATGGTAGATTGATATCAGCGAGAAATAAAGGACACTTAGCAAATGCGGGTGCAAATGCAATGGATATTAATGGTGTAGCAACTAAGTTTGGTGGTAGAAGTGGACTAACCGATGCATATAATTTTGCAATGAAAGATTTGGAAAATGCAATCAGAGGATTATCACAGGCACAAAAAGATAAAATATTTAAAGAAGGTAAAGTGTTTGTAAACTTAGAAGTAATATGGCCTACATCGGTTAATGTTATTCCTTACAATCAAGCATTATTAGTTTTTCATAATGCAGTTGAATATAACGAAGCAGGAAATCCAATTGGTAAAGTAGATGGTGCAGAGAGTGTGTTAGGTGGAATGTTAAAACAAATCAATGCACATGTTCAATCTAAGTATACAATACAAGGACCTCCAATTGTAAAATTACCTAAAACAAAACAATTAAGTTCTCAAAAAGGTAAATTCAAAGGAATGATTTCAAAACTACAATCTGAATTTGGATTAACCGATAAAGATGGTGTAGCAGATTATCATCAAGCTTGGTGGGAAAACTTTATAGTTAAATCAAAGAAAAAAATGTCAGGATTAGAAATGGCAGGTTTAATTAAAAGATGGGCATTTGATGATAAGAGTATGAGAATTGGTGATATTAAAGATGTGGCAGCAAGAGCATGGGCAGAAGGAATAGATAAAGGACCTAAAACTACTATTATGAGCGGTAATCTTAGAAAGTTTGAAGATATATTTTTAGGTGTTGGTGCAGAGGTATTATCATTTATGAGTTCAGTATTAACTGCACAACCTGATAAAGCATTACAATCAATGAGAGCTGAATTAGAATCTAGTGCTAATCAAATTATGAGTGGTGGAACAATATCTCAAATAAAAAAATTAGAAAAAGAATTGAGTAGATTAAATGCAATTGGTGGGTTTGAAAAAATTGTACCGAGTGAAGGAATCGTATTTAGTTACAAAGGAAATGCTTATAAGTTAACGGGAGCATTCGCACCTTTGAATCAAATTTTGGGAATTTTTAAGTTTAGCCGATAAAAATATATACTTATATATAAAGTTACAATTTATGTTAATTAAGAGCAAAGGTAATAAGGATAAGAAGACATGGATGCATCCGAGTAGAAAAAAGATTTTAGATGTTATGCATGGTAGAGAAAGTGGAAATGCAACTGTGGGGTGGGATAAAGCAAAAGAAAAAAAAGAAATTGGTGATAGATGGTTTGATGCAAATGGTAAAGAGTGGGAGCAACATGAAGGATTTAAAATGGCAGTTACTCAATACGATGAAGCAAGAGCATATTTAGATATATTAACTACTTGTAAATCTAAAGAATGTAAAACATTTAATCCTAAAGGTGCAAACTTACGTTTTATTAAACAAAGTGGGTATTGTATTAATTGTTTAGTAGATAGAGAAGCCAAACTTAGAGCAGAAGGTATTTATGAGAACTATGAGTATTGGAAAATGAACTCACAGGCATTAGGAACAATTAAGGATGATTTGGCAAGATTTGAACAAGCTAGAAAAGATGCAGATACAGTTCCTACTATTGTAAACGAAGATGGTAGTATTGAAAAGTGGAGTATCGATGGTGATATTGAAAAAGTAAAAAGAGATTTAGATTCAGATATAGCTGGTCTAAACGAATTAATAATAACATTCCAAACCGCAGTAGATGAGGATTGGGAAATAATAAAGGAGAAATATAATGAAATTTTTGAACATTAAAAATATTGCAATAGTAGTATTAATTGCAGTAGTAGTTTTCCAACAATGCGGTGGAAATAAAAAAACAACAGGTGAAATTGTAAAAATAGATGGTAAAAAATACGAGCTTATCAAACATGAAATTGATACATTTGAAATAGTTAAAACAAAAGTAGTAACTAAGAAGGGCGAAGATATTTATCACGAAACAATTAAGGAAGTAAATATTCCGGCGATTGTAGATACGCAAGCTTTATTGCATGATTATTTTGCAAAGAATATATACAAAGATACATTACATTTACCAGATAGTTTAGGAATTGTATCTTTAATTGATACTATTACACAAAACAAAATATTAGGTAGAACGTTCAGCGCAAATGTTAAACAAAGAACTATTAAAGAAACCACAATTGTAAAAGAATTACCTAAAACAAAATTCTTTTATGGTTTAGAAGGTGGGTTTAACAAAGCAGATGTAGTATCTCATTTAGGATTTGGTTTTTTAATTAATACAAAATCAGATAAAATATATCATTTAGGTGTGGGTGTTGCCAATAGAACTGGTGCAGATGCAATAAGTGGTACGTTAGCACCTTATGTTGGTGCGGGTATATATTGGAAGATTAGATTCAAAAAATAATGAACACTCCACAAAAATCCCTAAAGGATGTAATTAAGGAACAATATCAAAAGTGTGCCGGTGACCCGGTGTACTTTATGAAAAAATATTGTAAAATTCAGCATCCAATCAGAGGAAAAATACCATTTGAATTATATCCATTTCAAGAAGATACCTTAACCAATTTTAAAGAACATAGATATAACATTGTTCTTAAATCACGTCAGTTAGGTATATCAACATTAGTAGCAGGTTATGCACTATGGAAAATGATATTCAATGAAGATTTTAACGTTCTTATTATCGCGAACAAACAAGATGTAGCAAAGAACTTAGTATTAAAAGTTAGAACGATGAACCAACTTTTACCTGTATGGTTAAGAGTTGCAGAATCGGAAGATAACAAACTTTCCCTTAGATTAAAAAATGGTTCACAAGTAAAAGCAGTATCTTCAAAACCTGACTCTGGTCGTTCTGAAGCCTTATCGCTATTAGTATTTGATGAAGCAGCCTTTATTGATTATATTGATGAGATATGGACTGGTACTCAATTGACATTAGCAACGGGAGGTGATTGTATTGCACTATCTACTCCTAATGGTGTGGGTAATTGGTTTCATAGAATGTGGGTTGGTTCAGAAAATGGCGAGAATTTATTTAATCCAATCAAACTACACTGGACGGTTCATCCTGATAGAGAACAAGATTGGAGAGATGAACAAACACAGCAATTAGGTGATAAGCAAGCAGCTCAAGAATGTGATTGTGATTTCATTTCATCCGGTGATAACGTAATTGATGGTGACCTCTTAATATGGTATAGTGAAAACAATGTATGTGACCCAATTGAAAAGACTGGGTTTGATAGTAATATATGGTTATGGAAAAAACCAGATTACAATCGTTCATATGTAGTAACGGCGGATGTAAGTAGAGGAGATGGTAATGATTATTCAGCGTTCCATATTATAGATATAGAATCAATGGAGCAAGTTGCTGAGTATAAAGGTAAAATAGAACCAACAGATTTTGGTAATATGTTAATCAGTATAGCAACCGATTACAACGATGCATTACTAATTGTAGATAATGCAAATATCGGATGGGCAACAATACAACAAATATTAGATAGAGATTATAAAAATTTATTTTGGAGTAATAAAGATGTTCAATATGTAGATGTTAATACACAATGGACTAACAAATATTATAGAGAACAAAAACAAATGATTCCTGGTTTTACAATTTCATCTAAAACAAGACCTATGATTGTTTCTAAGATTGACCAATATATGAAAGATAAATCGGTTATTATACACTCTAAGAGAACCATAGATGAGTTATTTACTTTTATATGGAACAATGGTAGAGCGGAAGCAGCGAGGGGTTATAATGATGACTTAACAATGGCATTGGGGATTGGATTGTGGGTTAGAGATACTGCATTAAGATTAAGA
>Ga0209191_1001702_pt1 | contig 14274 bp, 6 predicted proteins | sample S_130626_EF_Meta_FD_187320 | JGI IMG/M metagenome (GOLD analysis project Ga0209191, IMG submission 187320) | Freshwater microbial communities from Lake Simoncouche, Canada to study carbon cycling - S_130626_EF_MetaG (SPAdes) (version 2) | ecosystem: Environmental > Aquatic > Freshwater > Lake ... | reverse complement strand
AGGAGAGTTTCCAGCATTAAGGTTATTAAAAAATTTCAGAACACCTCCATCTACGTCAAATACCCACGGATATGTACCATTTGCACTCAAAGGATTTCCTCCAGAATCATATACTACTGTAGTATAAAAACCTGAACCATAACTTGCTGGAATAGCATATGTAAGAATATTGAGCTCAGGATTAGCAGCTGTTGCATTAGTAAACCAATATGACTCATATAAGTTTATATGAGTTAGAGCAACATTAGTATAGTAAACAATATGCGGATTTGCTACACTTACATATCGTTTACCATTAATTAAAGGAAATGTAGTATCTTGTACAAAATCAGTTGGCACATTAATTGGTATTTGCTGCTGAAGCACCTGTATAGATGGTATAATTGCTGGTCTGGAAGATATAGATTCCTGCGCAACTGTGTTTGCATCTTTAGTATCAGATACACCAAAGTTTTTCTTATATAATAATGTAACAATCTGTGACTGTGACGCCATCCCTTTTTACAACAAAGAAAAAACTCTATGATAGTGTCGCAGTAACTTGTGTAAATGCAAAATTACGATTCATTGGTATTCCAATCTTACAAATAATTCTTATATCCTTTGGAGAGGGTGTTGCAAAAGATGGTATAAATAAAGATGGAAATATTATTGTTGGTGATGCAAGTGTGGCACCGGAGGTGACTCCTCCATATATCTGTTGATAAGTTCCTGTAGTATCAACATAATAAGTGAGTGCTGTTGCTGAGTTTGCAATCGTTCCATTTGCATCTAACCATACACTTGATGCCGATGTTCCATTTGTTGGTAAAATAGAAGATTGATCTTCAACTCTATAAAATACATAAATTTTATCAGCTGTTCCAGTAAATACAACAAGATTATTAACAACAGATACAGCATCAGAATCAGCTGAAACGTATGTAAGCGTAAAGCGAAGTACAGAATAGTTTGTATTTTGTGCAGCAACTTTCCAAGCAAATGTTGCAAATCTGACACCCGAAGTAGTAACAGAACTGTAATCAACTATATTAAATAAAGTTGCACTATATTTTTTTATTCTGTAATCAATATAACAATCCGTTCTTGTACCCTTTGATCGATGAGCTCCATTTGTCACCTGAAGCTCAGTTATAAGAGGATGACCTAGAGTTGCATCGACGATTGATGATGTATGTGTTGTTGCTGCTGTATAAAGAAAATTTGTAAATGAATAGTTTGATCCTGAAGTAAAAATATAAGGCGGTACAAATGTTGTTGCATCATAGTTAGAATACGACCAGATTCTACAACCTCTTTCTGGAACATTACTTGAAAGTGTTTGTAGAGATGCTGGTAGAGTTGTATTAATAAGAGTTACAGATGGACCATCAATAACACATTGAAGAGGAGTTGCTAAAAATGGTGCAGATGTATTTGATGCGTTGGCTGCAGTAACTGTCATAGACGTTGATAATGCATATACAGTTGCAAGGGAGTTTAGTTGAAATGATCCGTTCGAAAATCCTATTCGCTGACTTTGACTAATTTCTCCTCCACTTATACCTGAAATAACATTAGATACAGTCGTTTCTGAAAAACTCGTTGTTACAGACCCAGTTGTATTCGTATAAGATAAAATAGGAGATTTGTAAAACCACTGACCTAGATTGGATGCACCTGTTATTGTACTGAGAGTCGGTTGCCCAGAAATAACATTTACACCTGATACATAAGTAGCTGTAGGTGGAGTCCCTACAGAAAAGTTAAATGCCATGTCTAAAATAGTCGCGTTGCCAAGGAGACCATCATAATAAAAGTTGTACTGTGATGTTGTTGTTGTATCGCTTTGTACGAGAGTTGTTGTGTGAGTATATTCTGTTTGACTGACTAAGAATGTAGCTTGTCTAATTGTTACTGTATTTGATGCATTCAGATAAAAGCCTGTGTATCGTGTTGGAGTAGTATATTTATCATACACTGCAGTTGGTGTTACAGTAAGATTGCTTTGTGTTGCTCCACTAGCTAGTGTAGCAGGAAAGCCATTAAATGTGACAGTTGGTCCTGTTACAGAAACAGCTCCACTCACTGCTGTGGCTAATGTTGCGATTCCTGTTGCTATCGTTCCGCGATTTGTAAGTTTATGTAGAGGTATAATAAAGTTTGAACTTGTCCAATCAGTATTTGTATTTAAGAGTGTTGTTATGTTACTTAAACCGGCTAAGACTCGATTGATTGTTCCAGTAAAAAATCTTGATGGAAATTGTACTGTTATTCCTGAATTAGGAGTCAAATACGATGTACTTATTCCAAGAGTTGAAGCAAATGGTCCAGCAATTGAAGCAGAGTTTGTCGCCTTCACATAAAAATTGTATGTAGAATCTGGAAATAAGGTTGTTGCATCAAATTTAATAACATTACCTGCAGTCGAATCTGGGCTCGCTACAAATGTAAAGGGACTTGTTTTTACTGCTGTCTGTCCATCATAAATAGCCGTTCCATATCGCACATCAGGAATCGGCACGGAGTTAAATGAAATATCATATCGTGAGATTGTCGCTACAGATGTAGGATTCAGTGTATCTACAAATTGAGGGGTGCTGAAATAAAATGATAAAGTTTCAAATGTTACATTTGTGCTTTGTAGCTTGCGCGGAACAGAGGGGGGACCGGCTGCCAAAAAAGGTGAAAAAATGGTTGATGCTATGTTAGATCCAACATTGTAGTTATTATAAAAAGCTATAAGTTGTCCGTCTTTATTCAATCCCGAAAGTGTTGGAGAATAAAATACAAATGCATATCGTGCTATACCATCTTGTGGAAATGTTTTTAACTGAATACCGGTTGCTTGAACTGTATTTGTAATGACAGCCCCTGTAATATAGTTTAATCCGTTATGATAGTTTACATATCCAGTTGATAAAGTTGAGATAATAGTTGATGGATTAATCGAGGTCAATTGTGTTGATATCAAAACATTAAGAGAGTTAATCACTGGAACCCATGAGTATTGAAATCCGACATTAATTTGTGTAGGATAGGTCCAAGGAACATAAATTTCAGAACTCTGTGATGCAGGTGTTCCAAAAACAATCGCCGGCGGCGGATTAATAAGATTAGATTGAATCCATGCATCATTATAAATAGCGTTTCCAGGTGTTGAAATATATCCCGCTGTGCCAAGTCCCACCACTGTTGAAACGAGATTAGCTCTCGATACCTCTGCCGCTGTAGATATATATCCTGCTGTTCCTAGTCCTACAACAGTTGAAACGAGATTAGCTCTCGATACCTCACCTGCACCTGTCGCTGTAGATATATATCCCACTGTTCCAAGTCCTACAACTGTTGAAACGAGATTATCTTTTGTTACATCACCACCGCCCGACAGTGTAGATATATATCCCACTGTTCCAAGTCCCACCACAGTTGAAACGAGATTAGCTCTCGTTACTTCGCCGCCACCTGTGGCTGTAGAAAAATATCCCGCTGTTCCTAGTCCTGCTACAGTACTTGCAAGAGCCGGTCCAAAAGGAATATTTGTAAGTTGAGAGCCATCACCTACAAAATAAGCACTTGTGGTAGTGCCTGTTGTTGTTACAGGTCCATTTACATATACACTCCCACCAAGAACACGAAAATCACCATAGGGATTCAAAGCATCAAAGGCAATTGTGCCAAATCCAAACTTATTAGAGGGTATTGTTGTCAATAGTTTTGCCGGATCAATATTTGTAATTTGAGAACCATCACCAATAAATGAAGCAGCCTGTACATTATTTTGTGCAACTATATTTCCTGCTGTAAGTGTTCCTGTTGAAATACTCGCAACATTAAAAACACCTTTTAATACTAATGATGATGTTTCGATTTGATCTGAATAAACAGTTCCTACTGAAATGGAAGTAACTGAAGATATAAAAGTCGCAGTGAGTGTTCCTGTACTTACATATGGGGCAGCAATCACACCACTTATATCACGAATCCAGAAGTTACCAGTACTCGGTAAAGCATAGGCAGGAATTGAGTTCGGTTTAAAAAATCCAGCTGTTATATCCGCATTTATTGCACCGAGTGGAATATTTGACAATAGAGATCCATCACCACGAAAAAAATCAGCCTGAAGTAATCCAGATCCTTTAAGCGCTAGCAAAGGAATCGTGGATGGACCAAAGAGAGATGTATTTAAATAACCAAAAAGCGAACTTGTAGGTACACTGATTCCATAAAGGGTAGCATTATTTGTAGAAATTAGAGATGCTAAAGGAATCGACCCTTGAGCAAATATAGCCGTCGGTAATGTACTAAATAAAGAAGCCGTAGGAACTGACACAAGTCCTCTTGCATCTCCTGTAAATCTTCCTCCACCTTGAATACGAATACCCGTTGATGAACTTATATCAATCGTGTATTGAGGATTAGGAACACCTCCAATACCCAGGGCTTTTGAACGTACATCAAATGAAAAGGCAGCCCGACTAGGATTAAGTTCTTGAAGTGTATCGCCATTCACAGTTGATATAAGACTTGATGGTCCAAAATGAACTATATATCCTTCATTGTCATTTGCAACGATAAATCTTTCTTCACGAGTAGTAACTTGTGGTGCAACTTTTGCAAATGATATTCGGCTGTTTCGAACAAGTAAATCACTTGTTGAAAATGATAACATCCGAAGACTCTCTATAGTATGCGGATATACGGAAAAACAAGATCCTCTATACGAATCAGTATGAGTCTTCAAGAATCCTCACAACATGGATACGATTTGGCTGGAATGACACGTATTGGCTCTGTACCTGTTACTAAACATATTCCACTCTGTGGACTTTCAGAAATTGTACCGCTCATTTCAAGACCTATTGTATTGCTTGCAACTGCCACAATCACAGATGACAATCTCTTTGCGAATGGTCTTTTTCAAAATGTATTTCTTCTTTATAAAATGTTTGATTCTGCAGGCTGGACACCTATTTTAATTGTAAATACAAAACCAACAAATCTCGAAAAAGTTCCAGAAGTTCTTCGTACAACTCGTGTAATCAGTATTGAAGAATTAGTAAAACAACCTCTTCCGATTAAAGCCTATATAGAGATTGGTATGAGTATTGATCCTGCTCTTCGCCGGTTCTTAAAAATGATCGGGGGAAAAATATTTAAACTTTATCTTGGTAATATTCTAAATATCGATATTGAAACTCCTGTTTTTTATCCGTCTATGAACTTTAGTCACCACGTTGTTGGTGAAATGGATGCAATCTGGGTCTCTCCTCATTATGAACAACACTCAGAATATGCATGTGCTCTTAATCATATAGATCCTAGTCAAGAAATAAAAGTTGCTCCCTATGTTTGGGATTCCTGTATTTTAACCGACGGGAATCGACGTAATCCTCAATGGCGCCCCAGAAAAGGAGATGAAAAGGAAACATTTATTGTTATGGAGCCCAATATTAGTTTTCAAAAATCCGGTCTTCTTCCAATCATGGCATTAGAGAGCTGGTATAGAAAAAATAGTAGCTGGACCGGTCAAGTTGTTGTCGTAAATGGTGACAGAATGGCATCTGTACCTTTCTTCCGAGACTCTATTTTGAATACATTAGATCTTTTCAAAGATGGTAAGCTTATTATTGTTGGTCGTAAAGATATTATTACTGTTATGACAGACTATCCGAGTGCAACGTTTGTTCTTAATCAGTGGAATAATGAATATAACTATATGACCCTTGAACTCTTTTCGGCTGGATTTCCTGTTCTTCATAATGCTCAATCGTGGAAAGAATATGGATATTCATACAAGGGTAATAGTATTTCTGATATTATTTCCAAAATTGGATTAAGTCGTGAACGGCATAGTGAAATCTTAGAAACATATAAATCACACGCACGTCTTCTAGCCTGGACTCATTCTCCTTACAACCCCGAACTTCAAAAAGCTTGGATCAAACTTATGACGATGTAGATGTTGCGGTTATTTCTCTTTGATCTGAATATGGACTCAAAAAAGAATGAAGGTCGGTATCACTGTAAATTTCCAGTTCTCCTTTTTTAGTGGAGGAGGATCCTCTACCACGATTGCCACTGCCGAACTTTGTAAAAAGCTTGGTTATGACGTCTATCTTGTAAATGTTAACGGCACCCAAGATTGGTGGGACGATTGTAGAGGTTTAAAAACAGAGTATCCAAATATTCTACATCTTGAAACTCTGACTAAACAAACAGAGAATACAGATCATATACAACTTGATATATTATTAGAAGTAACCTCACTTATTACATCGGCTGAATTAAGAAAAAAGATAGCAAAACAATGTGTATGGGTAGTCAGAAAACCTATCTTATTAAATGATATAGAAAATAGCATTTATCCTCTCACGGTCACCAAAAGAACACTCGAAGGTCTTACAGCTATCTGGGCTCTTGATCTAGAAACTACAAAAGATGAACTCGAATATTTAGAAGTTCTCTCGAGGAATGTTCCCGTACGTCATATACCTTTTATATGGTCGCCTACTGCCATTGAAGCACATAAAAAAGACATAAATGGATCTGAGTGGATTCAGATACTTTATTATTTTATTCAACAGAAAGGCGGACTTCCTCCGTGGTCTGTCCACATATGCGAGACAAATACGAGTGCATCCAGCAGCTGTACTATACCTCTTGTTGCCCTCAGAGAAATTAAACGTAAATCAATTATTCCGTTTTCTACTTATAAAATACACAATGCCGAGCATATTCAGAAAAACGATTTTTTTAAACAGAATGTAATGAAACACTGCGAGATTGCTGATTTAAGTGGTTCTTTCTTTGGGCGCCAACGTATTATTGATTGGATCTATGATCCTGCATCTGTTGTTTTTTCCCATATTAGATTTCGTGCTCTTCGTCCCATGTTACTTGATACCGTTTGGTCTGGAATTCCACTTGTCCATAACTCAAAAGTACTGCAAGAGTTAGGTTCGCCCTATTATTATTCTAATAACTCAATTATAGAGGCAGGTACTGCATTTACCACCCTACATCAGGATTTACTACAGGGAAAAGGTATGTTTCAAACGGGCTACCTCGATACAGTTAAAGCAAAAATTCGAGAAACCATTACTTGTGACTCTACGCGTGTGCAGACTGGATGGAAAGCAGCATTTGCTTCTTTACCTGCCACTAAAGTTGCAATAATAGGACAGAAAACACTAGATATTCTTTTTACAGATATGTGGGATGATTTCAATCCTAATTATAATATGTTCTTACTAATGATGTGTGAAGGTCTCAAATATTGCCAGAAAGATATTCAAATCAATGGCTATAGCACAAAAACTTTGCCTGTCAATTGTACACCCAATCTTTTAGTTTTTGGTCCATTTGGATCCGAATGGAAACAAGATATCTGGAAAAATATAAAGAAAGTTCACTTTACAGGTGAAAATACGCAGCCTCAAATTAGTCATAATGTAGAACTCAATCTTGGATATGCTCATGCAGACTTTGTAAATCAATCCTATATTCGCTTTCCTCTCTGGATGATCGAGATCGACTGGTTTGGCGCCGATCCAGATCGCATCCAGAATCCGAAGCCACTTCCCATTGATCGGTGTACAACAGTGTATCCTGGCGAAATCGCAGAAAAGACTAAATTCTGTGCTTTTGTTGTTACAAATCCTTGTAATCCTTTTCGCAACAATGCTTTTCATTGGTTATCTCAATATAAAAAGGTAGATTCTGCAGGTAGACTCTTTAATAATATCGGCTCTGAGATTTTTGCTGGTCTTGGCGGCGGTGGTGGTGAACTGAAGAAACACGACTTTCTCAAAAAATATAAGTTTTCTCTGGCATTTGAAAATGCCAGTTCAAATGGATATACAACAGAAAAACTTCTTCATGCGAAAGCAGCAGGATGTATTCCTATTTATTGGGGTGATCCCAAAGTTGAACGCGATTTTCAGACTTCTGGTTTTATTGATGCGAGAAATATAACCTCACCCGAAGAACTCATTGCAGCTGTAAAAAAGATAGATGAAAATCCTTCTGAATATTTAAGTAAGTTTGCTATTCCTGCTCTCGATGATTATAAGCGTGATCTTGTTCGACGTACTTTACGTGAAGTCTCTTATACTATGTTAAAAATTGCGGGTATCCCAGAGGATAGTTTAAATCTGATTCCGCCTTTTATAGGCGCAAAGACATCAGAGGAGGCAAGCACTCTAGCAAAAGGAAGAAATGTACCGATTCTTGTAAATAATCTCAAAGAACTTCCTGCAGCAGTATTAAAAACTATAAGTCGCCCGCTCATCATTACATATGCAACTCGAAACTATTTATCCTCTCTTCAACAGTTACTCGCCGGCGTTGTAATACAAAAAAACGGAATCCCTGATATTGAAGTCCATGTCTGGTTAACTCAAGATGTACCCGAAGAGTCACGTCTTCTTCTTAAGAATACATACCCTGATGTAAAGTTCTTTCATCCACCTGAAACCATTGTTCCTGAAGAGTTCTTAGATTACTGGGATCCTCAGCATTTTGCTTGGAAATGCTGGCTCTTAAATTATGTATGTTCCTCTCCAGAGTATAAAGATCGTCTTGTACTTTACCTCGATGCTGGCGTTTTCTGTTGTCGCTGGCCATCTGATCTCTTGCGTATTGCATATGAGGATGGTATCTGTTTACTTGAGGACCCTAGACAAATAAATGACCAGTGGTGCCACGATACTTTTAAACAAACTCTACATATGACAGAATCTGAAAAGAAATCGCAGCAAATCGCGGCAAATATACAAGCATTCAAAGCCGGTCACCCAGATGCAGTCAACTTTTATGCACAAACATATCATATATCGATGGAAAAGAAGATTATCAGTGGAATCAAGTGGGAGGGTGTTCGAGATGGAAAACCATTTGGACATCGACATGATCAGAGTATTATGAGTCTTCTCTCCTATCGAATGGGATTAACACGGTATCCTCTTGATAAAGTCTATTGTGATATCAGTCTTAGAAAGACATTCATTTCTGGAAAAGCTTTCTATGTTCACAGAGGACAGTTTCAAATCCATAAGCAGTTTACACAAGGAATCGATGATGCTTATGTAATAAACTTAGATAGAAGAAAAGATCGTATGGAAAAGTTGTACGAAACATCTCCATCTCTTCAATCAAGAGTACAAAGAGTCAGTGCAGTTGAAGGACGCGATTTAGTTTTGACTCCACAACTTGCCCGCCTGTTCAAACCGCACGATTTTCTCTGGAAAAAGGCGATCATGGGTTGTGCTCTCAGTCATCTTGGACTCTGGTGGCAACTTGCAAATGAAAAAAAGGAAATAAATAACTATCTCATTTTGGAAGACGATGTAAAACTTGCCCCTCAATGGGAAGAAAAATGGAAAGAAGCATCTGCTTTTTTACCTGAAGACTATGATATCATATATCTTGGAGGTATTCTACCTCCCAATCAGGCTGTCTTTGATCAGTTAAAAGAACCTGTCAATCGCTATTTTTCTCGTGTAGCGGCTAACTCTGTGTTTGGGCAAAAACCACCGAATCATTATTTTCATTGGTGTGCCTATTCCTATGTTCTATCACGAAAAGGAGCAGAAAAGGTTCTTCAGCTTATCCATGCGCACGATGGATATTGGACAAGTGCAGATCATATACTCTGTAATCATGTAGAACATTTGAAGATGTATTTTTTAAATCCATTGGTTGCAGGGTGTTATCAAGATGAAGATCCTAGATATAAATCTAGTGCATTTAATGATTTTAATCGTATAGATCAGTTTGATAGTGATTTATGGAATAATGATAATCGCTTTACAGCCGAGGAGATTTCTAAAAACATGGAGGCGGCAAAAGGTGTACCTCTAAATATTCACGAAGTTCTCATTCAAATGCAGAAAAAAATACAAGTAGAGACAGAACTCTCATTGAAACATCCTACAAATCAACTCATGAAGGCACCGCCGTCTGAAAGAAAAAAACGACTCGTTTGTTTAAAACAACACGGTCTACAAGGTCCTGAACTCTATGAGTCAATCTGGTTACGAGAGTTATTAGGACCTGATATTCCTCTTTATATTGATAAGGTAGAACTCTCTGATTTGGCGCCAACCGACTCACCTATTGTCTTCTTCCAGAAGAATCATATTCCTGCATATATAGAACTATTGAAAAAGTGGAATGATTCTGGTTCTGGCTTCTATATTCTACATTTGAGCGATGAGTATGTAAATGATGATATATCAGTTTATTCATTACCCATGTGCAAGGGTGTTATACGAATGTATGAGCGTCCTAATCTGCCTTCGAATGTTCTGGTCATTCCTCTCGGATATCACTATACGATCGAAGGTGGCTCTGAAAATCCCGCAGAGAAGACACCGCGTCTCCCTTTCAGAAGCAATCGCTGGTCTTTCATGGGCACAGGGTGGCGATCTCGCAGAGAACTACTGGAACCTTTCAACAGAATCCAACCGAATCGCACGGTTTTCGCCGATTCATGGGAAAGCACTCAGAAAATCCAGAGAAAAGAGTATTTGGCTGTTCTCTTAGACACGTATTTTGTACCTTGCCCCGTAGGCAATAATTCAGAGACTTTCCGTATTTATGAGGCACTTGAATGTGGATGTATACCTCTCTATGTAAAAAATGGTGATAATGATGCGCTTGCTGCTCGCCTTATGAATGAAATAGGTATTCTGCCCTCATCTAATTGGTCTGAGGCTGCGGCTTTAACGGAGCATTTACTACAGAATATTCAGCTCTTGGAAAACTATCGAACGGTTATACTTAATCGTTGGGTAGTTTATAAGAAAAAGGTCGCGGAAGATGTTAAGAAAAGACTGGGACTTTAAATGTGTTGTTTAATTTCGGCGGTTCTCATGTGTTGATCGTTTGCCTCCGCGTTTTTAATAAATTGATTTTTTCATTTATTTTACAAACCCAATAAGAAATAGTTAATATTTCTCTATTTGGTTTTCTGTAATTATAATTAACTATATTTTTGTCAATCATATTTATCATTTCTTCAGCATTTGAATACACCATATTATCTCCAAAAATATCTTTATAATCATAATTAATATTTGATACAGGAATTGCGTTTAACCCAATACATTCGTAATGTCTATAAGTATCATCTCTATCGCCTGATGTTGAAATTACAAATTCAGAATTTAATATGTTTGTTAAAAATTCTGTATAATTTACATTTCCTTTACCACTATTTTTCCCAAATATATCAAACATTTTTCTTATATGATTATTTGGCAAATGGTAATGTACAGAAGCATACTGGTTTAATATTTTTATATTTTTATCAATGTTAATATTATTTGAATTTATAAAATTTACATAGGCATTTATATTATTATGGCATATTCCATATGGAAATGACATATATTTTTCGTTATTTGTATAAATTGGATTTTGAGATATCCATAAAAGAATATTACTTTTATTTAATAAGTCATCTGTTTTATTGTTTCTTTGAATTTGTGGAAGATGCCATTGAGATGTTATTATTACAACTTTTAAATGATTTTTAATTATAATGGGTAATATTTCATCATAAAAAAAATCAAATAAATCTACTTGAACTTGAATTATTTCAAAATTTTTTATATCATTATAATTCTGATTTTTAATCAAATCATTTGCTTTTAATTCCAAATTCATACCAATATATTTCCACCCTGAAGTATTATGCATCTCTGTCGAAATAAAATGATTACATATAAAATATGGTGCTAATGGTGTTATTAAATATTCAACTGGATTTATATTTTTTAAATCTATATTATCCATTATATTATATTATGTTGTTCAATTGCTGTGGTTCTTACGCGTTGATTTACGATTATTGCCGGATGCTTATTTGCTGACTGCTTTTGTATAATAACGATTACCAGACACTTCTTCGTCAATAAAATAGCAATATTCTTTTTTACAAGTCTAACAACTTCCAAAAAAATTCAAAAATTACGCGCTATGGCTTTAAATATATTTGTTTATTTTTGTCGGTAATCCGTGACCAAATAGTATCATGTAGATTAGAACAACTGATCCAATCAAAATACTTCTATTTTCAGCCACATTGCTGTCCTGTCCCAGTCCAAATATCATTATAAAATATAGGACAATTCCAATTACTAATGAATGTAATACCATAGTAAGACCGCTCTCCATTGTATATTATTTAGTTAGAAATTTATGAAATGCCGTTACTATCCTTTTTTGGGTAGGCAAACTTTGTCTTATTCTTTGGTTCTACAGCAATTGGATTCTCCTTAATATTGTCATGATTACATGTACCGCAATGGTCCATATTTGCTAAATCAACTTTAACATCATTTAGTTATTTTTTTGTATAGATTAGAAGAAAAGAGAATGGATACTTTTACAAGCTTATTTTGGCTTAGTGCGATACTTTTTTTTGGTTTATCAGTGTATTTACTCTGTTGCACAAAAAGAACTCCCGTATTTTATGCTCAGATTGCCTCCGGATGCGGTATGTTTATAACTAGCAAAATTGGGCGCAAGTTTTTAGGGTTAGACTAAAAACACTTGAGCCATTGCCACCATGTTTTTTTTGGCTGAACCTGGGGCTTCGGTTTTTCAGAACTCATGTACATACTTGACCATTCATCAATTGTGTACCGATCTCCCATAGATAAATTGCACCGAGCGCAAATAGGAATTAAATTATCGATGGTGGTCTTTCCACCTTTCACTTCAGGAATATTATGACCGCTTTGAAAGTCAAAGACGCTGATTGTATTCGGACACCACACAACAGGGCATTTTGCTGAAAAGACCCTGCCCATTTTTTGTATCCAGACAGCCTCCCTCAGTGCAATAGAGATCTTCTGTTTTCTATAAGGAAGAAGTGATTTCTTAAAAGATGCGTTTGTAAAAATGTCTCGAATTTGACTTCTATTCTTTGGCATTCTACACCTATTTAAGGGGCAAGCCTTATATTGGTTTAGAAAGTATGGACCAGAGTTCTCTGCCCTCCTATTTAAAAAGTATTGAAAGTCTTATTCAATCAGGAGCACCACAGCTCGTCGTGAAAGGTGCGCCTGAACCTTCAGGACAAATCGTTATCAAGGATAATAAAAAACTTCAGTTTCTACTCGTCGGTACTCACTGTCATCAATTTACTGGCTACAGCAAAGTTACCTGGGGTATTATTCAGCAACTTGCAAAGCAATCATGGCTCCAAGTCACTCATTTCGGTTTTCAGAAGTTTAACAATATTCCGCAACAGTATCGCCCATACCCTAGCAATGTAGAAGTTATTGATGCTGCTGCATTGGAGAAGGCAGCTGCCCCAACACTTCAGCAACCAGGTCAGGGGTTCGGTTTTTCACAACTACCTGACGTTATTAGAAAGAAGCAGCCAAATGTTATCATGATCTACAACGATATGTCTGTCGTCGCTAAGTTTTTAGAAGAGATTCGGAAGAATAATATTCCTCGAACATTTAAACTCTGGGTCTATTGTGACCAAGTCTACAACACACAGCTTCAAGGGTATCTTGATATTCTGAATCGTGATGCCGATTGTATCTTTGCTTTCACAAATCACTGGAAGAAATGCCTCAAAGATCAGGGTATTACACGTCCTCTCGATGTTTTGTTACACGGTTTTGATAGTAATCAGTTCTTCCCCGTACCAAAGGAACTTGCGCGCAAACAGGTCGGTATTCCGAATGATATCTTTTTGTTTCTAAATCTAAATCGTAATCAACCACGGAAGCGCTATGATTTACTGATCATGGCGTTTGTAGAACTAATCGTAAAGTATCCGACAAAGCCGCTGTTCCTCATGTGTATCTGCGACAAGGGTGAGAAGGGTGGCTGGTGGCTCTTTGAGATCTTTCAGCGGGAACTCAAGTTACGGAATGTCCCTACAGAGATGTTCAGCAACAGACTTATGATAAGCACACAGGACATGTCATTCTCAGATCACGATATTAATATGTTTTACAGCATGGCTGATGTAGGTATCAGTACATCGGATGGTGAGGGTTTTGGACTCTGTCAGTTTGAGCAGATGGGTGTAGGTGTTCCGCAGGTCGTTCCTGACATTGGTGGCTACAAGGAGTTCTGCAACCCTGAGAATTCATCATTGGTTAAGCCGAGATTCCGTTACTATATGCCGACTGCATTCTCACCCGTCGGCGGTGAGGCATTTGCTTGCGACCCGCACGATGTCTGCCTAGCAATGGAAGAGTATGTAAATGATTCTGATAAAAGATTGGCGCATGGCAAGAAGGCTCGTGAGACAGTCATGAA
>Ga0209191_1001701_pt1 | contig 14284 bp, 16 predicted proteins | sample S_130626_EF_Meta_FD_187320 | JGI IMG/M metagenome (GOLD analysis project Ga0209191, IMG submission 187320) | Freshwater microbial communities from Lake Simoncouche, Canada to study carbon cycling - S_130626_EF_MetaG (SPAdes) (version 2) | ecosystem: Environmental > Aquatic > Freshwater > Lake ... | reverse complement strand
GTCGGGGGAGAACACACACCACGTAATTTGATGATTCGTGCAGTCAAGACAGATGCAAAGCCCGACAACTTAGATATTGATCGATATCTCAAAATCACCGCTCAATGGGACATTACTCCCGCATTAGAGAAGAAACTTCCCACTCTTAACATCCGTTAGACTTGGCACATGTCCAAAGTGCTTGCATCCCTTCCGGTTGGCGAAAAAGTTGGTATCGCCTTTTCTGGTGGCCTGGATACATCCGTCGCCGTTGCATGGATGCGGGACAAGGGCGCAGTTCCTTGCACATACACCGCAGATCTTGGCCAGTATGACGAGCCAGATATTGATTCGGTTCCGGACCGCGCAAAAGAATATGGCGCAGAGATTTCACGTCTTGTTGATTGCAAGAACGCGCTAGTAGAAGAAGGCCTAGCTGCGATTGCGTGCGGTGCATTTCATATTCGCTCTGGCGGAAAACAATATTTCAACACAACTCCGTTGGGTCGCGCAGTAACAGGAACAATGCTGGTGCGCGCAATGCATTCAGATTCAGTTGAAATCTGGGGTGACGGATCAACATATAAAGGCAATGACATTGAGCGTTTCTATCGTTATGGTCTTCTTGCAAATCCAAATTTAAGAATTTATAAGCCTTGGCTTGACCAAGATTTTGTCACCGAACTAGGTGGCCGTAAGGAAATGTCTGAATGGCTAGTTGCACATGGCCTGCCATATCGCGACAGCACTGAAAAGGCGTATTCAACAGATGCGAACATTCTTGGTGCAACCCATGAAGCAAAGAGCCTAGAAAACCTAGATACGTCTCTTGAGTTAGTTCAACCAATCATGGGCGTTCGTTTCTGGGATCCTGCCGTCAAGATTGACACAGAAGATGTGACAGTTTCATTTGTTCAGGGTCGCCCTGTTGCTATTAACGGTAAATCTTTTGATGATGTTGTTGAGTTAATGAAGGAAGCAAATGCAGTCGGTGGCCGCCATGGATTAGGAATGGCTGATCAGATTGAAAACCGGATCATTGAAGCAAAGAGCCGTGGAATTTATGAAGCTCCGGGAATGGCGTTACTCTTTATCGCGTATGAACGTCTAATTAGCGCGATTCACAACGAAGACACTATTGCCAACTATCACGCAGAAGGTCGCCGTCTAGGTCGTCTCTTGTACGAAGGTCGTTGGTTTGATCCACAAGCGTTGATGCTTCGTGAATCGTTAATGCGATGGGTGGCATCAGCTGTGACAGGTGAAGTAACAATTCGCATGCGCCGCGGTGATGATTATTCGATTATCAACACGACTGGCCCAGGACTTAGTTATCACCCAGAAAAACTGTCAATGGAGCGCACAGAAAATGCTGCATTTGGACCAGTAGATCGCATCGGTCAGTTAACTATGCGCAACCTTGATATTGCCGATACCCGCGCCAAGTTAGAGCTCTACCGTGCGCAGGGACAGATCGGTGATGGTGAATTTAAATTAATCGGCGAAATCGAATAACTAGGAGAAAAATGCCAAAGAAAACCTTAGTAAAAGTATTTGCGGTTTTGGCCGTGTTAGCAATTGCATTTGCATCATTCACAATTTCACTTGGAGGAGATGACGAAGTGACAGAATCAGTAGCAGGTTTGCCCGCGGTAACAGCAAATGCAGGTGAAGCACCAACAATCACACGCCCAACAGGTGAAGCACCTGCAACATTGCAGACTCAAGACATTATTGTTGGTACCGGTGCAGAAGTGCTTCCAACTTCAACTCTTACAGTTCATTACACGTTGATGTCTTGGTCTTCTGGAGAAGTACTTGAATCTTCTTGGACTAGTGGTCAGCCTGCAACATTCCCACTATCTGGCGTAATCGCTGGGTGGCAAGAAGGGTTGCCTGGAACAAAAGTTGGCGGTCGCCGTCTTCTAGTTATCCCTCCTTCTCTAGGTTACGGCCCAAGTGCGGGTCATCCTCTTGAAAAAGAAACATTGATTTTCACCGTAGACATCATCGCGGTTTCGTAAATCATGATTAAGAAACTAGCAGGGGAGTTTTTAGGCACTGCCCTGCTAGTTTCTATTGTTGTTGGCTCAGGAATTATGGCCACCAATCTTTCAGAAGATGTTGGCATTCAGTTATTGATCAACACAATTTCAACAGTCTTTGGTCTAGCTGTTCTAATTCAAATTCTTGGACCCATAAGTGGAGCACACTTCAACCCGGCTGTGACAATGATCGACCTGATTCAAAAGCGCACCAAGGTTATGACCTTTATTCAGTATGCAATTGCACAAACATTAGGTGCGATAACAGGTGCGATTGTGGCAAATGCAATGTTTAGCCACCCATTAATTGAAATCTCAACAAAAGCTCGATCTGGCGGCAATCAATACCTGGGTGAAATCGTTGCAACCGCTGGCCTGATTCTTATTATTAATTTGATGATCCATCAAGAAAAGACAGCTTTGATTCCATTAATCGTGGCTTCCTGGATTGGCAGTGCTTACTTCTTTACAAGTTCTACATCCTTTGCCAATCCAGCGGTCACAGTTGGTCGAATTTTCTCGGATTCTTTTGCAGGAATCGCCCCAGGGTGCATCGCTAAATTTATTGCCGCTCAAATTCTCGGTGCCTTAATTGGCCTGGGCCTGACGAAAGTGCTGACCAATGACAAATAAACCAACTGTTCTCTTCGTCTGTGTTCACAATGCTGGGCGTTCACAAATGGCTGCAGGCTTTATGCGTGAGCTCGGACAAGGTCGAGTAGAAGTACTTTCGGCAGGAAGTGCTCCTAAAGATTCAATCAACCCAATAGCAGTTGAAGCAATGGCTGAAATTGGAATTGATATTGCAAACAACACTCCAAAGGTTTTAACGACAGAAGCTGTTGAAGAATCAGATGTTGTAATCACAATGGGGTGCGGAGATGTTTGCCCGTTCTACCCAGGAAAGCGTTATGAAGATTGGGTTTTGGATGACCCCGCCGGACAAGGAATTGAACCTGTGCGTGTGATTCGTGATGAGATTAAAGCCCGGGTTGAGGCTTTGTTGTCCGAGCTTCTTCCCGCCTAACGGGCGGGTCGTTCACTCCGATTTCATAGAAAATAAACCCAAAAAGCCTTTTTTGCTCTAGACAAATTTTCTACTGTCAGGTTATGACACATTCCGGATCATCTGCATTTAGTGAAGTAAATGAAAAAGTTGCCCAAGCTGGAGAAATTCTGGGATTAAAGTCCGGAGTTATTTCCGCACTTAGCAGTTGTGAACGAGAAGTAGTGATTTCTATTCCACTTCGTCGTGGAGGCGATGTGGAAGTTCTTACGGGTTATCGAGTTCAGCATTCAAGTGCCCGCGGACCACGCAAAGGCGGCATCCGTTTTCACCAAGATGTAGATCTTGATGAAGTCCGTGCTTTAGCATCCTTGATGACATGGAAAACTGCGCTGATTGATGTTCCATTTGGTGGAGCAAAAGGCGGCGTAGCGGTCGATGCATCAAAACTATCTCCTATCGAAAAAGAAGAAATCATCCGACGTTGGACCCGTTCCCTAGTCCACGTGCTCGGTCACCATCGCGATATCCCGGCCCCAGATATGGGAACGGATGCCAAGACGATGGCGTGGTTGATGGATGAGTTCCACAGATTAGAAGGCTTCCAACCTGCATGTGTAACTGGCAAGCCAGTTGAACTGTTCGGAGCACCGGGACGTGAGGAAGCAACGGGTCGTGGGGTAGCACAAATTACAGCTGCAACTTTGGAAAAAAATGATGCAAAGGTCAAAGGTGCAACAGTTGCAATTCAAGGGTTCGGAAATGTCGGGCGATATGCCGCCCTTGTATGCCAAGAACTTGGCATGAAGGTAATTGCTATCTCCGATGTTTCTGGAGGCATCGTTGATAAAAAGGGAATTGATATCGCTTCCATATTTAGTGTTAAGTCTCTTGCAGATGTGCAAGCAGATGAACGTATCGGAGCAGCTGAAGTACTAGAGGTCAAGTGCGATGTCTTAATTCCAGCAGCACTCGGTGGGGTTATCAACGAGAAAAATATGGGCAAAATTAATGCCGACTTCATTATTGAAGGGGCCAACCAGCCTCTATCAATTGCAGCAGACCGTGAACTTCGAGCTGAAGGTGTTGTGATCGTTCCCGATATTTTGGCTAACTCTGGCGGTGTTATGGGCTCATATTTTGAGTGGACCCAAAACATTCAAGAGTTTAGCTGGCCAATTGAAAAGTTCCGCCACGAACTAGATGTCCGCATGGAAAAAGCTTTTGGCAATGTTCACAAAGTTTCTAAGCAGTACTCAGTAGACCTGCGCACAGCCGCATTCATTGTTTCAGTTGAGCGGGTTGCACAGGCCTTTGAGATGAGAGGTTCGTTGGTCTAGTGAAAAAGATAAAGGAATATATCTCTCATTTTCGCTGGCTAATTTCTAGTCAGCGATTTAAGAAAGAGCGCTTCAAAAAGGGACGTGGAGATGACTTCCACCACGAGTAAAGTTAGCTGGCTTACGAAGCTACGCTGCGAAGGATTGGCTTTTCGAAGTCTTCGAACTTTGCAATCCATGAGTATCCGCATTCCCCGCATAGGGTCATGGGACCAAACTCATCATTTGTAAGAATTTCCAACTCGATAGAACGGCATACATAGCAAGTTGGAAAATCAATTAGTGACGACATGACAACTTCCCTTCTGGTACCGAACAAGGTTGGGGAAGCATCTCAATTATCGTCTGAAGCGTGTAGAGGCCTTGCCTGTTGAAGTGAATTTCAGGTTAAATCTTAATTTACCCGTTATTTCTTTTCCTCTAAGTACATAGCAACAGAGTTAATGCACCAGCGCTCATCTGTCGGCACGTCATAGCCTTCACCCTTAAAAACATGGCCAAGGTGTGAATCACAGGCGGCGCATCGAACTTCAGTGCGAATACGTGGAGCAAGTGATCGATCTTCAATCAAAGTAACGGCGTCATCCGCAGTTGGTGCATAAAAAGATGGCCATCCACAACCGCTATGAAACTTCGTTTCGCTTTTAAATAGCTCGGCGTTACATGCTTTGCAGCGATAAGAGCCCACTAATTCAGTGTCGGTATATTCCCCGGTAAAAGGACGTTCAGTAGCAGCATTGCGTAAAACTTCGTAGGCCAGATCGCCTACTCGTGCCTTGAGGGCTGCTTCATCTATGTTCACTTTTTCCATGGGGAAACCTTAGAGCACACGGGAAATTAGTGTCAGATACAAGCGCGGAAAGGGACCCGCTCAGGGCTTTCAAGGCACTTTCTCAGCAAGAATTTGCCCTGTATTTACCGATTGCCCCTATAGTTTCCCTCAGTAAGTCGATCTGAAGCAAAAGTTTTCCAAAACATTGGGGGCAGGAATGAACAAAGTAATGAAGAGCGGGGCGGTCATCACCGCAGCACTAGCAATCTCACTTGGAGGAACAACATTTTCATTTGCAGCTGAAGCACCAGCACCAGTTGTAAAGAAAGTTGCACTTTCTCCAGAACAAAAAGCAGCATTTGAAGCAGCAAAGGCACAATTCAAGGCAGCACGGGATGCACGTCAAGCAGCTATTGCAGCAGCAAAGGCGAATATCGCGACAGCTAAGAGCAACTTTGATGCAGCTAAAGCAGCGGCAACAACTAAAGAAGCACGCCAAGCAGCTCACGCAGCACTTAAGGCAGCTGTTAGTGCAGCAAAGGCAACAGTGCCTGCAAAGCCAACAAAGCCGGTACGTCCTTAGTACTTACTTTATATTTGCGAAGTTCGACCTAAGGGTCGCACCCAATTCCAGAAAGCTGATCTAGCTTTTGAGAATAGCGGTTGCGGCCCTTACGTCTTTTTCAAAAACCATTAACTGCGGTCCATCAAGGGTTTGTGTCAGGGTTGCTTTGATATTGGAATCAACCAGTTTTTGTAACGCAATTTGGGCTTCGATGTAATTACTAGGTGTAGGTAAGGGTTTGAGCAAACCGTACTGATCTTTCCTACCTGCTTTTATGGGTGTAATTATCAATCTCCTGTTACTTGTAAATCCCCACTTCAAAACAAGAATCAATAGGGCGAGGCCAATAAATCCGCCAAAGGATTGCAAAAACAACCCGTTATTAATTCCTCCTAACATTGTGAAAGCCTACTAAAACAGGACTTAGGTCACACCTTTTCAAGATGCGAGGCACTTGGCCGACAACTACTTTTCATTCTAAACACAATGAATCGGAGAGATAATGAAGAAAAAGATTGCATTTGTCTCGGCACTTTTGCTTGCCCTCAGCGTGCAAACTGCAGAGGCTGCGGTAAAAGTAACTGTTCTCAATCCCAGCAAAGTTTCTACAAAAACAGGTCTAGTAACACTGACAGTGTCAGGACTTCCAACTGAGCATGGAATCTATATTTCACAATGCATGGGAATCGACAAGGCAACGAAAGTGCCTTCTGCCTGTAATCCAGCGAAAGCATCAAAGCTTTGGATTTCAAATCTTGCAGCTGATCAAAAGATAGGCGCAAAGGCAGGCAAAGGAAAGCTAACATTGAAGGTTGATAAGTACTTTAAAGATGGCGATTGCATTCACACAAAGTGCATCATCTATGTGACTAATGATCACAACGCAACGGACAAGACTGCAACTCAAGCAATTCCATTTAAGTTTGGCGGAATTAACCTCTTTTAACTTCAAATAATATGAAATCGCATCTGCATAAAGTTTGCAGGTGCGATTTTGTATTGAGTTCTCTTTTGTATTTCTTCCTGCTAATTTCCTCTACGTAACAAGAGAATCACTCTTGTTAGACCTGAAATCGGAGATTGCTCAATGTCAGTTCTAAATGAAGTTTTAGATGCAAATAAAAAGTATGTTGAAAGCTTTGGAGAAAAAGGGAAGTTAGCTTTGCCTCCTGCACGTCAATTCGCAGTTCTGACTTGCATGGATGCACGTTTAGATCCTGCAAAGTACGCTGGGCTTTCAGAAGGCGACGCACACGTTATTCGTAATGCTGGTGCTCGCGCATCAGATGACGCAATTCGGTCACTTGTAATCTCTTACAAACTTCTTGGCACAAAGGAATGGTTTGTAATCCATCACAGTAACTGCGGTATGGAATTTTTCACGGATGAAATTATGCGTGGACTACTATCAAAGAGTCTTGAAACCGCGGCACTAGGCGAGCAAGGTTTCTATGATGTCGGCAAAGGCCCTGGATCAGATGAGGCCGCATATATTGACTGGCTAACAATTGCAGATCGCAACAAGGCTGTTGTTGAAGATGTAGAGCGTATTCGTCGCCATCCATTGGTTCCAAAAAACATTCCAATTCACGGATTCGTATATGAAGTTGAAACCGGAAAGCTCCTGGAAGTTCCAGGAGCAAAGGAAGCCGGCGCAGCTAAGTAATCGTCAAATTAAAAAGACACTCTCGCAGCAACATTGGTGGGGGTGTCTTTTTCTATTTCCATAAAGTAATCTCGCCACATGGATGTAGTTACTGATCGTTTATTTCGACACTTAGCCTGGGCGAACAATTATGTATTCGACGCAATTGCAGAGCAACCCGATGATTATTTGAAGCTTACCGCACCCAATGACACGTGGACTGTTGCAGAAATTTTGGAGCACCTAACAGCTTCACGGTATGCAGATTTGTTAGATGGTACGGGCGATATTCCAACTCAGGTGCCTAGTAATAAGGCCGAGGTACTTGCACTCAAGGAGTTGTCACATAGCTTTGATATTCGCCTTCGCGAATCTGCCAAACACCCTGTGGGCTTTGTCGAATTCCAGCGTGGAGAAAAAACTATCCGCCGAAATCGCGAAACGATATTGACTCAATCAATTCACCACGCAACAGAACATCGGGCTCAGATTGCAGGCATCTTTGCTAATCACGGGTTAAAGGTAATTGACCTAGATGTGATCGATATGTGGGAATTTGCTAACTACGAAGGACTTGGAGATTAATTAAAGAATTGCTTGCAACAATTATCTAGAAAGTTGAGCAATCGATAACAAAGCGATATCTAACATCACTTGCAACAGTTCTATCGTAAGCCTCATTGATATAATCAGCGTTGATCACCTCTACTTCGCTGACTATGTTGTTAGCCCCACAGAAATCAAGCATCTCTTGTGTTTCAGGGATTCCACCAATCAAAGAGCCTGAAACAGAGCGCCGGCCATCCAGCAGAGATCCTGCGCCAATGCTGAAGGGCTCGCTAGGAACACCAATCACTATTAGCGAACCATCTGTTGCAAGTGTTGATAAATAAGGCTCTAGCTCTAAATGCGCAGAAACGGTATTTAAAATGAGATCAAAACGTTTTTGGTAACCAAGATGCCAATCAGCTTTTCCAGTGTCAATGAAATCAATTGCACCGAAAGCTCTTGCATCCTTTTCTTTAGCATCAGAGTGGGATAAAACAGTTACGTTGGCACCAAGGGCTATGGCAAATTTAACTGCCATATGTCCCAAACCGCCGAGTCCGGCAACTGCAACGTTGCTCCCTGGGCCGACCTTCCATTTCTTTAGCGGGGAGTAGGTAGTGATTCCAGCGCAGAGTAAGGGAGCTATCGCTGCCATATCAAGATTTGCCGGAAGTTTATAAGCATAACTCTCTGGAATTACGAAGTAATTTGAATAACCACCATAGGCAATCTGCTTGGTATTTCTCTCATAGGCGTTGTAAGTGTCGGTATATCCTTCTAAACAATACTGCTGCAAACCATTTAAACAGTTCTTACAATTTCTGCAGGAATCAATAAATACTCCTACGCCTATGCGATCGCCAATTTTAAATTTTGAAACGCCGCTTCTAACCGAAGTTACAGTGCCAACAAACTCGTGACCTGGAACCATAGGGAAATTCGCTTCTCCCCATTCTTCTCTGGCCTGATGGATATCAGTGTGGCAAATACCAGAAAAGTCAATGCGGAATCCAACATCATCACTTCTTAGCTCTCGTCTTTCAAAGGTGTACGGTTCTAATTTACCCTTTGCCGACATTGCTGCGAAGGCTTTAGTTAAAGTCATTATTTTCCCCTCTAGTTAACTGGTTTGGTACTGCCTTAAATGATAGGTGGGTTTTAGGGAACATTCAATCAAATCTTGATAAGAACTCGCCAAACCTTGCGATAGGGGAGAAGGGAAAAAATTGAGATTAGTAGTGCGATTACTGGAACGATGAAAGATGTGCCTGCACCATAGTTATCAATAATGTATCCAGAAATTGGACCCGGAAGTGCGTTTCCGATCTGTAGACCTGCAAGTATCCAGGCGAACGTTTCCGTAATCTTTGCGGGAGAAACGGATTTTTCAACTATTGCATATCCAGAAATGAGTATTGGTGCGACACCGAGGCCACTTAAGAAAAGCACTATGCCAAGGACTAATACTGAATGTACGAATAGGAGTGGAATTGTTAAAAAAAACATCGCAATCATCAAAGAAATAAACTTCTGGCCATTGGTTATTTTCAGCTTAATTGCCCCATTTATGATTGCGGCAACAGCACTACCGGCTGACCAAGTTGCTAAAAGAAGCCCAGTAGAACCTTTTGCATCATATTGATCCGCAAATGCAATTGTGCTTAAAGTGGCGGACGCGAAGAATACTCCAAGGAAAATGTATGGCAAAAAAACCGCCTGAACAGATGGAATTGTAAGAACTGCTGTCCTTTTGTCACTTTTAACAATTGGATGAGGCGGTGGCTCGGTTTTCTTCTGCAAAATGTATAGACCGGTACCTACGGTCATAAATGAAAAAGCAAAATACATTCCGGCTTGCGGCGCAATAGAGATTGCTGCTGCAGATGCCACAAGTGGGCCCACAATAAAGACTATTTCGTCAACAAGTGCTTCAAATGAGTATGCAGTATTGATAAGTTGCCGACCATCTTCTTTATCTTCCAGGGTGTGCAACCAACGTCGGCGTACTAGTCCACCGATGTTGGGCAAGAATGCTTCTGCAGTGAATATGAAGGCCATCCAAATTATTGTGGGGAAGTTGTGAGTGATTGCGAAGATAAAAAGTAGGCCGAAAATTATGTATGGGGGAATTGTGAAACGTAAAACCTTAGCTTGGCCAAGTTGATCAGCTTTTCTGGACCAGAGCGGAGAAAAAGCTGCGTTAGTTAATGCTGCCCCAGTGGAAATAGCCCCCGCTAAGGTATATGAGTTTGTTTCGTGAAGCACAACAAAAGTGACTGATAAGAAAGTCATGGCGATAGGTAAACGTGCAATTGATCCTGGAATCGAGAATGCGAGACCGCCCGAAGATGCAAAGAGTTTACGATACGGAGACAGCATTGGGAAACTGTAATGGTATTGGGGTCATAAAAGGTTTAATTCTTTGAACAATTAGTCTAAAATCAAATATGGCGAAGTTACTCCGATTTTTTGTAAACACTGATCCCGTTCAGGAAAGAGCATGATGCAAAGCATTGAGCAGGACACCAAGTTGTATTTATTGGTTGACGGTGGAAAAACTAAGACCGAAGCAGTTATTGTCGATTCAAATGGATCTGAAATTGCGAAAAGCCGTGGGCCTGGTTTAGAGATAATTGGTAGCGTCAATGGTTACGAGCGTGTTGCTGATAGCTTGCGCACAACATTTGACCAACTTCCACAAACTGCACGATTTGCTGGGGTTGCATTTGGCTTAAACGGCGCTCAGGCAGCACCGACCTATCATCTTGCCGCTAAAGCAATCTCATCATTGGTTAAAGCTGATCAATTCACGATTGCAAGTGATGTCGTAATGAATTATTTAGGCGCACTTGGAAATCAACCTGGCGTCGTGGTTGCGGCAGGAACTGGCGCTGTGGTGATGGCAATTTCAAGGGAAGGCGTTGCGTATCGAATTGATGGCGATGGCCCACTAATTGCAGATCGTGGAAGTGGTCATGACATTGGGCGACAAGGGTTAAAGATCGCAGCGATGGTTGATGATGGGCTACCCGGATCGGCCGCTCTTCATAAAGCGATGATTGAACGTTTCGGCACGCTGGAAAACACTGCAGCTAGCGTTTATGGAGCGCCAAACCCCATCGAGGTAGTGGCATCTTTTAGCAAGAGCGTTGCTGAAGCTGCCTACGAGGGCGACGAAATATCTATCGAGATCCTGCGCTGCGCTGCTCAAGATCTTGCAATGAATGTGCAAGCAGCAGCTCGACGTTCAAAGCTAGAAGGCGCGCCTTTTTCCTATTCCACGGCTGGCGGCGTATTTAACATTGGGCCACTTATCGAAAAACCGTTCCACGATTTTATAGCCCAATTTCTACCTGAGGCTGAGTACCAAAAACCTTTAGGTGGCGCTATTGCAGGTGCCAAAATTATGGCCATGAATAATGAACCTGGTTTAGAGCAGGTAACCACTCGCATTGGCGCAAACTAGTTAGGTATACCAGTTTCATCTATGGTCTAGAAAAATGATCAGGTATTGCAAGTAGAAATGATTGACTTTAGCGGAACCCAGTGGAACATTTCATCATGCAAAAGTTTTGGCAGTTCCGACAAACTACTGTGATTGGGTGAAAATGAAAATTAGAAGTAAAAGTTTAGTTTTTGCAATTGGTATTTCCTTACTTGTCCCTGCAGCACTTGTGTCAACAACAGCTGTTGCGGCAACAACAACTCTTACGATTGATTCATGGCGTACAGATGATTCAAAAATTTGGAAAGAAAAAATAATTCCAATTTACGAAAAAGCTAACCCTGGTGTGAAAGTTGTATGGGCACCAAGTCCTTCAAACGAATATGACTCTGCACTTAGTTTGCGGATGAAGAGCAAAACCGCCGCTGATGTTGTTATGTGTCGTCCATATGGATTAACCAAGGCCCTTATAAAGGATAAGAATCTAACTCCTTTAACTGGCTTACCTGGACTTGAAAATTTCACAAAACAATCACAGCAGTCTTGGGCAGATGCCAAAGGCGTGCCATTCTGCGTACCATCAGCCTCAGTAGGAGCAGGTTTCTACTATAATAAAAATATCTTTAAGGAATTGAATTTAACTGTTCCAAAGACTCAAGCGGAATTTATTGCAGTACTTGAGAAGATAAAGAAAAATGGAAAGTACACACCACTTGTGGCGACTGGCCTAGCAGCAGATTCTTGGATGCTAGATCAAATGGGTCTTCAATTAGTGGGACCTTATTACTGGAAGGGTGATGCCGGTGGAGTCGCTCTTGATAATGGCACAAGAAAAGTTACGGATCCAGAGTACGTTGCTGCATTCGAAGCTCTAGCATCATGGAAGCCATATCTTCCTAAGGCGTTTTCATCTGTGTCTTACTCAGATGCTGAGCAGCTATTCATCCTTGGCCGCGCTGCAATTGCAGCTGAAGGCTCATGGAGTGTAAAAGAAATGGCTCCACCAGGATCTAATGTTGGTGTGTTTGGGGCTCCAGTAGCTAAAGCCGGTGACAAGCCATATGTTCAAGTGCTTGCAGATCATGGCTTTGGAATCAACGCTGCCAGCCCTAACCAAGCTGCAGCTAAGAAACTTCTTACTTGGTTTACAACTAAGGAGTTTGCTCAGATATATGCCAATAACTTGCCTGGATTCTTCCCATTAAGCAAGGACAAGATCACGATTGAAAATAAAACGGCACAAGCTTGGCTTAACCTGCGCGACGGAGCGATCGTCAATGCTCCGATTGGCATGGATAAGATGAATACGGGTACACCTAACTGGTTCTCAGTCACTACTAATCTGCTAAATGTGATGATGACTACGAAGATGACCGGAAAACAGGCAGCGGCTGAACTACAAAAGTCGTTGGAATCCTGGTATCCACCACAGAAAAAGAAGTAAGTGATGTCGGTGCTCAGACCCTCATTGGGTCTGAGCACCTTCATTTTTCAATTTACTGCGAAATTAACTGGGGGAGTACTTGAAATCAAACACTTTGGCGCGTAGACGCCGCCGACAACTTCTACTGTTTACCTCTCCAGCTCTGACCTTTTTTCTACTCTTTGCAGTTTTTCCATTACTTTCAACGATTTACATCAGTTTTTATAAAGAAGATGTATTTGTTGGTTTAGAAAACTTTGTATTCCTCTTTACGAATGATGAGGCAAGCGAAAGACTCCTCTACGCGTTTTTGCATAACTGCCAATTTTTCCTAATTGCGGCATCAATACAACTTCCAACGGCTCTATGGATGGCAGCCCTCTTGACCTCGGGTCGAGTTCGACGAATGACCAGTTTTTATCGCACATTACTTTTTATCCCGACCACCCTCTCTGTTGTAATTGTTGGTTTCATTTGGCGTTTAATAATTAGCCCATTGTGGGGAATAGTTGACTATCCACTACTGGGAGAACCAGCTACTGCGCTTCCGACAATTACTTTGATGTCAGTCTGGCAATACCTGGGGATCCCAATGGTTTTTCTTTATAGTGCGTTACTTTCAATTCCAAGCAACATTATCGAAGCTGCTCAAGTGGATGGTGCATCAGATCTCAGAATTTTCTTTCGAATCAAAATCCCACTTATTGCTCCTCAAATTGGAATTATTACGATTTTAACTTTTATCTGGACTTTCAACGGCTTCGACATAATTTACGCGTTGAATGGCGGAATGCCTGGTCCGGATTATGCCACTGACGTCTTAGGCACACTGTTCTATCGGACTTTCTTTGGTTGGGGCGCAGATCTTGGTAACCAGAATCTTGGTGCTGCAACAGCGACCGTAATATTCTTCATAATTTTATTGGGCACAGCAGCATATTTTGCAACGGTGCAACGCCGTTTGAAAGCGAGCCAGTTATGATTCGCAAAAAGGGTAGATTTCAAATTAAATCGAAAAACCTTGCAGTCCATTTATCCTTGATATTTTTTGCAATACTTGCAATTGGACCAATATTTATTATCATCATAAATTCATTTAAAACTTCAGAAGGTATTTTTACTGGACCATTAAAGCTTCCAAACTCTGAGACCTTCACCTTAGATGGATTTAAACGTGCGGTCGCACAAGGAAACTTTGTTAGAAATTATGCTAACAGTACAATTATCACTATAGGCTCAACAGTTTTAACGGTTATTTGCTCCTGCTTAGCAGCTTATGGAATAACTGAGTACACCACAAAACTTTCAAAATTGATTGCCGGTTTATTTACAATTGGAATCATGTTGCCAGTTACGCTAGGAACTATTGTAATTATAAAAATGATGGTTTGGCTTAATATTTTAAACACTCACATATCTCTGATACTTGTTTATGTAGGAATCTTTGTACCGCTTGGGGTAATTTTAATGGTTACCAACTTTCGAACGATTTCTAATGATTTAAAGGAAGCAGCG
>Ga0209191_1001699_pt1 | contig 14294 bp, 15 predicted proteins | sample S_130626_EF_Meta_FD_187320 | JGI IMG/M metagenome (GOLD analysis project Ga0209191, IMG submission 187320) | Freshwater microbial communities from Lake Simoncouche, Canada to study carbon cycling - S_130626_EF_MetaG (SPAdes) (version 2) | ecosystem: Environmental > Aquatic > Freshwater > Lake ... | reverse complement strand
ACATGTGGTGAGCCCAAACGATGAATGACAAGATCGCAATAGATGAGGTTGCATACACCATGGAGCTATAGCCAAACAATGTTTTTCTAGAAAACGCAGGGATAATTTCACTCACGATTCCAAACGCTGGAAGAATCATGATGTAAACCTCTGGGTGACCAAAGAACCAGAAAATATGCTGGAACATGACTGGGTCACCGCCGCCAACTGCGGAAAAGAATGAAGTGCCAAAATGGCGGTCTGTGAGAACCATGGTAATGGCACCAGCTAACACCGGCATTACAGCAATCAACAAATAGGCTGTGATCAACCATGTCCAGCAAAACATCGGCATCTTCATCAATGTCAAGCCAGGGGCGCGCATGTTCAAGATGGTCACAATGATATTAATCGAGCCCATGATTGAAGAAGCACCAAGTAGATGTAAGGCGAAAATAGCCATATCTAAACCAGGGCCCATTTGCGAAGTCAAAGGCGCATATAAGGTCCAACCACCTGCAGGTGCTCCGCCTGGAGCCAAGAATGATCCGAACAATAAGCAAGCAGCTACCGGAAGAATCCAGAAACTTAAGTTATTCATCCTAGCAAACGCCATATCAGATGCACCGATCTGCAATGGCACCATCCAGTTTGCAAATCCAACGAATGCTGGCATGATCGCGCCGAACACCATGATCAAGCCATGCATAGTCGTTAATTGATTAAAAAACTCAGGGCGCAAGAATTGCAAACCTGGTTGGAATAATTCCAGACGAATACCCAAGGCCATGACACCACCAGCCAGTAAGCTGATGAAGGAGAAGATCAGGTACATCGTACCGATGTCTTTGTGGTTGGTTGCGAATAACCAACGACGCCAGCCATGTGGTGCGTGATCATCATGCGCGTGATCGTGTGCGTGATCGTGGGTAGTTGAAATGGTGCTCATGGATTACTCCGGTTTAGTTTGATCTGTATAAATTAGTTGGGCTCTTACTTGCCAGCGCGCGCAGAGACAATATCTTGAGTTTGAATAATCTCACCCGTTTTATTGCCCCAAGCATTGCGGGTATAGGTCATTACTGAAGCAATATCGCCATCAGAAATAACACCAGCCCACTTCGGCATTGCGCCCTTGCCATTAATCAAAATGTTGTATTGAGCGGCCTTAGGTCCGAGAACCATTTTGCTACCATCCAATGCTGGGAATGCACCCGCACCCTTGCCATTAGGCTGATGACATGCCGCACAATTTGATGCATATACTTTTGCACCACGCTCTTTTTGCTCATCTAATGTGTAAACCTTTGAGGGATCATCAGAGGCGGCACCCATTTCTTTTTTCTTCTGCTCTACCCACTTCGTGTAGTCCTCTTGAGAAACTACATTTACAACAATCGGCATAAATGCATGCTGTGCTCCACATAATTCGGAACATTGACCACGATAAATACCAATCTTGTCAGCACGGAACCAGGCGTCACGAACAAAACCAGGAATAGCATCTTGCTTCACACCAAAAGCTGGAATAGTCCATGAGTGGATTACGTCATTTGCTGTAGTAATGATTCGTATCTTCTTGCCAACAGGGACAACCATCTCGTTATCCACTTCCATCAAATATGTACTTGATTTGGGCGCCAAGTTATTAATGGCTTCGCGTGAAGTAGATAGGGTGGACAAGAAATTAATTCCCTCGCCTTCGCCTTTGATGTAGTCGTAACCCCACTTCCATTGGTAGCCGGTGGTTTTGATGGTGATATCGGAATTAGTAGTGTCTTTCATAGCGACAACTGTTTTGGTCGCTGGCAAAGCCATGCCAATGACGATTAATAATGGAATGACTGTCCAAATGATTTCAACAGTTGTGCTCTCATGGAATGAGGCAGATTTAGCACCCAATGACTTGCGATGCTTAAGAATGGAATAGAACATCACCCCAAAGACAGCAACAAAAATGACTGCACAAATAATCAACATCATCCAGTGCAGCCAATGAATCTCTTGCATGATTTTTGTTGCAGGTGCAGCAAAATTTAACTGATTCACTGCTGGGCCGCCTGGCATATCTTGTGCTGCGCTAGCAAAAGCTACGCCAAAGGCTGCTACAAAAAAGAGCAGAGCCCTAGTGACTTTTCCAAATAAATTCATCTTATTCTCTATTTATTGTCGTGAACTACCGTGGCAATACAGCCCCAGATAGCCCAAAAATGCGGTATCAAGCCAAAACATCCAGCATCGATTATAGGGTTAATCTAGCCCAAGAACAAACCCAGTCAATTAGACCGACCTCAATCTTAATAAAGGTTTAAAAGATAGTAAACACTTACACTTAAGCAGAATCACTCCTAGTATTGCGTCCGATTTGATTTGGGTCAATATAGGCGACGTGATCCTGCGCTCTGGCCAAGTGCTTACCCAATACCCAAGCATGTCCATAAACGAGCTCTAAAGTGAGTTTTTTGGGGAATTTAGCAGCTAGAACCCCATTTTGGTCTTTAGGATCAACTAAATTTAAGGCTTGGGCATCTTTCCACAGCACTGAGTCAGACTCGTAGTCCAAATTGAGGAACTCCATATCCATCACTGGATCAGAAAAACGAGCGCCCAGCAGGGCATCCCCCATATCGTGCATGTCCCAAGGACTAGTCAAATTCTTCAGCGGTAGTTGCTGAAACAAACTTTCAGATCGAAGCTCTTTGGCAGTATCAGGACCCAAATAGCTCAATGTCAGCAAGCCCCCTTCTTTGAGCACTCGCCAACACTCCTGTAAAAAATGCTTTGGGTCGGCTAAATCCTGCAGCAACAAAACGCTCAATACTAAATCAACAGAATTGTCAGGAAGATTAATACGACCCGTTTTTTTATAGTCGTCCAGAGAAACTAGAGAGGAGGACTTCAGACGTGAATTCCAAAAACGAGTAAACCGCAATTTCAATAAATCGATACCCGCTAATTCAATCTCTGGAGCGCTATGAAAACAAATCCTAGGAAAACGTTTTGTCAGAAACTGCGCATGTGCCCCAAGGAAATCTGGAATGACGAGTACTTCTTTTGCCTGCAGCTTCACAATATCTAATTTCTGCAGCATACGGTCTGCAACTTCATCCTGAAGCCATCTAATTGATTGGGTCATTGGCTCAGTATACTCAGCGACCCATGCGTCCAATAGAGAATATTTTCCAGCTAATTTGTTCTCACATATTGCCAAGCGCCTGCATTGTTTGTGAAGCATTTCAAGACCACATTCTCTGCACTCATTGCACCACCTTATTGATTACAGAACAGTTATCAAATTATGAATGTTGTCAGCAATGCGGTATTACCTTAACAGCAAAGGAGATTGGGGAACAACGCTGTCTTGAGTGCGAAACTCATCCACCCTATTTTGATGAAACCTACTGCCTCGATCGCTATGAGGGCATACTGCAATCTGCTTTGCATCAACTCAAGTATCAAGGTCGTCTTGCCTACGCACATGGGCTTGCATCAGCATGGAATCAACTCATGACTGAAAGCCTAACAAGTCGTCAGGCCACCTATTTGCTGCCAGTACCTCTGAGCCAAGAAAAGCTCTGCGCCCGAGGATTTAATCAAGCATGGGAATTAGCTAGACGCATTCGCTTCAGACGCTCAATTCATAAAAATCCCTATATCTTGCTACGGCACCACCACAAACAACATCAAGCAAATGAAAACCGAGAAAATCGTTATAAAGCGATTCAGGACATGTTCTATATCAATCCTCAATACAGGGAGCATCTAGAGTCTGCAACTGTCATTGTGTTTGATGATGTCATGACTAGTGGTGCCACCTTAAATGAGATCGCACGCGTTCTGAAGGACAATGGTGTATCCAGAGTGATTAATTGGGTCTTATTGAGAACGCTTCACCCAACACACCAATGAACGACATAAAGAGCAGAGCATGTTTAATATTGTTTTATTCGAACCAGAAATTCCGCCCAATACAGGGAACATCATTCGTCTGTGTGCAAACACAGGTGCGAAGTTGCATTTAGTTGAGCCACTAGGCTTTCCGATGGAGGATGCCAAACTGCGTAGGGCAGGCTTGGACTATCACGAGTTTGCCAAAGTGAAGGTACATCAAAGCTGGGCGCAATTTCTTGTAAATGAGCAACCCCAGCCTGAGCATATTTATGCATTAACGACCAAGGGGTCTGGAAAGTTTCATGATGGTAAATACTTGCCCGGCGATTATTTTGTTTTTGGGTCAGAGACCAAAGGTATTACAGAAGAAGTTAGAAGCGCCATTCCAGCACCAAATCAAATGCGCTTAGCAATGCAAGATAGCAGCCGTAGTTTGAACCTCTCGAATACGGTAGCAATTGTGGTGTATGAAGCTTGGCGCCAAAACGGACTGCTAGGCGGGAGCTAGTCGAAAATTAAGCTTCGACTTTGGGGTCGCGCCCCATGAGTTTTTTAACTGCGTCATGTGGCGAAAGTGTTCCAGATAACACTTCACCCATCATTGCTGTAATAGGCATCTCGACACCCAAGCGCGTAGCGAGATTAGCCACGGCTGGAGCGCACAAGACGCCTTCTGCAACATGGCCTAAATTATTCAATATTTCAGGTAAGGATTTTCCTGCTGCCAGCTCCAAGCCAACACGGCGATTGCGAGAAAGATCGCCAGTAGCAGTCAAAATTAAATCACCTACTCCAGTTAATCCCATGCAGGTCTCGGGTCTGCCGCCAGCCGCCTTTACTAAACGCATCATCTCTGCAAGACCGCGGGTTAAAACCGCAGCACGCGCATTAAGGCCAAGATCTAAACCATCGCCAATTCCAGCGGCAATTGCTAATATGTTTTTAACAGCGCCACCCAATTCAACACCGACCAAATCATCGCTGGCATAGATCCGCATATTACCGTGATGAAATGCACCCTGAACGATGTCGCACAATGCATTAGATTTACTGGCAATCGTTAATGCACATGGCATGCCATTACCCACTTCTTGCGCAAAACTAGGTCCTGACAAAGCGCCATAGGAATGCTGAAGGCCATGGCTGTGAAGCTTATCTTCACGCTCCACCACTTGATGCGGCAATAAAGTGCTACTGGGCTCCAAGCCTTTACAAAGCCAAACGATATTAAGCGGATGTTTTGCAAGTCGCAATACCTGCGCCGCTGTTTCTGATAGACCCGACATCGGAGTGGCAATCACCAAGAGATCGTTTTCAGAAAGGCGCTCAATGGCATGCTCAAAACTGCTCTCTAGCCGCAAGCCTGCGGGCAAAATAACGCCAGGTAAAAAAGCTGTATTTTCACCTGTCTTTTGAATACTGCTCAACTGTTCAGAGCTTCGGGACCATAAACAAACATCGCCTGACTGAAGATAGCGTGCAGCTTGCGCGGCCATAGCAGTACCCCAAGAACCAGCTCCAAGCAGCGTCACTTTCATGATCTGTGGGGTTTAACTAACTCACCTTAGTGAGGAAGAATGATTTTGCTTTCATCGGCAGAGCCACTCTCTGTTGCAGCGGCTTGCGCGGCCTGCATGATGCGATGCTCATACATCCCGTGGAAATTAATTTCATTTAGATGGATTGGCTGGAAACCAGCACGGCTAATGGTGTCGGCAATATTTGAACGCAGGTAAGGATACAAAATAGTTGGGCAAGCAATGCCCAACATAGGATCCATTTGCTCTGCAGGAATATTACTAAATTCAAAAATACCCGCTTGTTTTGCCTCAACTAAAAAGAGTACTTTGCTCTCAACCTTGGCAGTAACTGTCGAAATTAAGGCGACTTCAAAAATCTCATCTCCCAGACGAGTGACTGCAACATCCACCTCAACCTCTATTTGTGGCTCAGCAGCAATCAATAAAATTTGTGGAGCATTTGGCTGCTCTAAGGATAAGTCCTTGAGATAGATTCGTTGAATACGAAAACCAGGCTCTTTTGGGGTGTCGGCTCCGTCTGAAGCAGGGGTAGTTTGTTCAATCATAAAAAACTTTCTAAGTAAATTTTTAAGCCAATAACGGATCAAGTTGACCGGCACGGTCTAGAGCGACTAAATCGTCGTAACCGCCAACATGGGTCTCGCCAATATAAATTTGAGGGACAGTACGACGGCCTGTTCGAGTCATCATGATTTCACGCTGCGCAGGATCCCGATCAATCAAAATCTTCTCTAGATTTGCAACGCCCTTCTTCTGCAAAAGCTTCTCTGCCATAACGCAGTAGGGGCAAACTTGAGTGCTATACATCGTGACTGGTGGCATATCTAAGACTCGCTGAATTATTTGACTAATGGCAATGCAGCAGCCTGCCAAGCCTGAACACCGCCATCTAAGGTGCCTACCTCAGCAAAACCCAGCTTTTGTACTTCAGCAATTGCTTTACGGGAACTCACACCGGTTTCACAAACCAAAATCAGTGGGTTCTTGCGATCCAGTTTGAGCTTTTCAATCTTAGCGGCTATTTCATTGGAAGAAACATGCTTTGCGCCTGGCAAATGACCAGCTTTAAATGCGTCTTCTGGGCGGAGGTCTAAAACGGCCGCTTTTCGGCGATTCATCCAAATGGTCGCTTCGGTAGGCGATAAGCCTTTTCCGCTGATTAGCGTAGATAATGTGGGAAGGAAGAGTGCGGCGCCCGAAACTAACAGGAGGGCGATGAGCGCTAAATTATCAATTTGAGTGAGAAAGTTCATCATCGGATTATAGAATGGCTCTATGAAACAACTTGTTCTTATTCGTCATGGCGAATCTGCCTGGAACCTAGAAAACCGCTTTACCGGCTGGGCAGACGTTGACTTGACACCAAAAGGTACTCAACAGGCCCTGGCTGCGGGTGAAAACCTCCGCAAAGCTGGATATGATTTTGATATTGCCTACACCTCAGTTTTGAGAAGGGCTATCCGCACCCTATGGCATGTTCAAGACACCATGGATCTCATGTGGTTACCTGTAGTCCATAGCTGGAGATTAAATGAGCGCCACTATGGCGCACTGACTGGCCTAAATAAAGCAGAAACAGCTACTCAATATGGCGATGCGCAAGTCCATATTTGGCGTCGCTCCTATGATGTACGCCCACCACTCTTAGAGGCGGGCGATGAACGCAACCCCCAAAAGGATCGTCGCTATGAAAAACTCAAGGCTTCAGATATTCCTTTGGGCGAATGCTTAAAAGACAATGTTGAACGTGTCTTGCCCCTTTGGAATGAATCGATTGCCCCCGCCCTCAAAGCAGGCAAGCGGGTATTACTAGTAGCACACGGTAACAGCATTCGCTCGTTGATAAAGTATCTCGACCAGGTTTCTGACAAGGACATAATGGAAATTAACGTTCCTAATGGCATCCCGCTCATTTACGAGCTTGATGACAATCTAAAACCGATTCAGCATTTTTATTTAGATTGAGGTAAAACAGAGGCATGCGTACATTTTTGAAGAACTTTGCCCTAGTTGCTGTTGGCCTCATCGCCGGGGTTGCAGCCACCATCCAGCTATCAGCAACCGCCCAACAGGGATCAACGTTACCTTTAGATGAGTTGCGCACTCTGTCTAATGTCTTTGCCCAAATTAAACGTGAATACGTTGAACCAATTGAAGACAAGCAGTTACTAACCGATGCCGTCAAAGGTATGGTGAGCAGTCTTGACCCTCACTCCACTTATCTTGATAAAAAAGATTTTTCTGAAATGCAAGAACAAACCAGCGGTAAGTTTGCTGGCCTTGGGATTGAGATTACCTCAGAAGATGGCGTTGTTAAAGTTCTGAACCCAATTGAAGATAGTCCAGCAGCACGCGCTGGTTTGCAAGCTGGCGACCTCATCACTCGCCTAGATGACAAGCCAGTTCGTGGAATGTCTCTTGATAAAGCAGTTCGCACCATGCGTGGAACGCCAGGCACCAAAATTACTTTGACCGTCTTCCGTAAAAGTGAAGAGCGTAGCTTTCCGGTAACGATTACTCGTGCTGAGATCAAAGTGCAATCCATCAAAGCAAAACTATTGGATAACAATATTGCCTGGGTTAGGGTGACTAGCTTTCAAGAGCGTACTGTTCCAGACCTTGCCAAGAAATTATCTGATCTTGCAAATCAAGATCCAAAACTCAAAGGCATCATTCTTGACCTCAGAAATAATGGTGGTGGCTTGCTGCAAGGTGCTGTAGGTGTTGCTGCAGCCTTCCTACCAGCAGATGCGGTCATTGTTTCAACCAAGGGTCAGACGCCTGACTCTAAGCAAGTGTTCAATGCCACGCCGGCGATGTACCGCCTGAGTGAGCCAGGCGATCCTCTAGCAGGTATTCCTGCTATCTTCAAAAAACTTCCTATGGTCGTTTTAGTAAATGCGTATTCTGCATCTGCTTCGGAAATCGTTGCAGGCGCTCTGCAGGATTACAAACGTGCAACTATTATTGGCAAGACTACCTTTGGTAAAGGCTCCGTTCAAACTGTTCGCCCATTGAGTAATGATTCAGCACTCAAGATCACCACAGCCTACTACTACACACCAACTGGTAGATCGATTCAGGCATATGGCATCAAGCCTGATATTGCCGTGGATCAAAATAAAGATGGTGATCCAGATGATGTCTTAATCACTCGCGAGATTGATAGCGAGAAGCACTTACGGAATAAACAATCTTCTGAAGAGAAGCTGATTGCTGATCGAGAGAAACGTCGCCTCGAAGAGTTACAGCGCATCGAAGAAAAAAATGCCAAGAAGACGCCTGAGGAGAAAGAAAAGGAGAAGTCTAAGAAACCCATTGAACTTGGTGGCGCAGATGACTTCATGCTTTCTCAAGCGGTAGCATTTATTAATGGTGAGCCTGTAAAACGCTCATCCTCTAAGCTAGAGTAAGTCCTAGCAATTAGTTCATGCATATGAATGATGAGCAGCTATTGCGCTACTCGCGGCATTTGCTGCTAGAAGAAATTGATGTAGCTGGCCAAGAAAAACTGCTTGCCTCACACGTTCTTATCATTGGTGCTGGTGGCTTAGGTAGTGCTGCTGCACCATACTTGGCAGCGGCAGGCCTTGGAAGAATCACACTAGTGGATCACGATAAAGTTGAGCTCACTAATTTGCAGCGGCAAATCATGCATAGCCAAAACTCTATAGGGAAGAGTAAGGTGGCGTCAGGCAAAGAGTTTCTGCAAGGTATTAATCCAACCCTTCTCTTGAACACAGTCGAAGACAGAGCATCTGAAGCTATGCTAGACAACTTACTGTCAAGTGTAGATATCGTTCTGGATTGCACGGATAACTTTGCTACTCGCCAGCTGATTAATTCCGCTTGTTTCAAACATCGAGTTCCGCTGGTCTCTGGATCTGCACTCAAATTTGATGGCCAACTCAGTGTCTTTGACTTTCGAAATCAAACATCGCCCTGCTATGCTTGCCTTTTCTCTCCAGAAGAGCAACCCAAGGAAGTTAGTTGCGCCAGTATGGGAATATTTTCTCCTTTAGTCGGAATTATTGGTGCTATGCAAGCTGCACAGGCTTTACAAGTTTTAATTGGATTTGGTCAGCCTTTAGTAGGCAGAATGCTGCTCTGGAATGCCCTCAATACTCAGATTGATGAGATTCGCATTAGTAGAAATCCTGAGTGCAGGATTTGTGGCCAAGCCCACCAAATCGAATAGGCTAGCTTCTTCTCATTAATTTAAGAGAGCAGCACTTCTAGCGCAGCAGCTTGTTCCTCAGGTTCAATAGCCTGCAATACAGCCCCAATACGAGATTTCAACAGACCAACATCAGCCTTCAAAATCTCACGCTTGACTAAGAGCAGTTGACTAAAGTGCATTGAGAAATCCGTCAATCCCAAGCCAAGTAGCAACTTCGTCATCGAGGGATCACCCGCCATCTCACCACAAACTGCTACAGGAATATTGGCACGTTTGGCTTGATCAATAATATTAAAAAGTAAATTCAGGATAGCGGGATGGTAAGGATCATAGAGATGCGCAACTGCATGGTCTGCCCGATCAATTGCCAAGGTGTACTGAATCAAATCATTGGTACCAATGGATAAGAAATCAAAACGATTGATAAATAAAGGCAATACCAAAGCTGCTGCCGGAATCTCAATCATGGCACCCACCTGAATATTAGGATTAAATGCCTGGCCACGTTGATGTAGTTGCTGCTTAGCTTTTTCAATTAGACGCAAGGTCTCATCAATTTCTTTAACATGCGCCAGCATCGGAATCATGATGCGAGCTTGACCATGTGCTGAAGCCCTTAGGATGGCTCGTAATTGCGCTAAGAAAATCTCGGGTTCGGTTAAAGACCAGCGAATCGCACGCAAACCTAATGGTGAGGTACCTGTCTCGGATAAATCAGAGCCAGAGCCCAGCGCCTTATCAGCCCCGACGTCGATCGTACGAATATTAACTGGTAAGCCATGCATCAAATCAACTACTCGGCGGTATTCTTGATATTGCTGTTCTTCATCTGGAAGCGCTTGCTTGCGATCCATGAATAAAAATTCTGAGCGAAATAAACCAACGCCAATCGCTCCCAAATCTACTGCCTGAGTAGCATCTTCTGGTAGTTCAAGATTAGCCAAGAGCTCGATGGCAACATGATCGATAGTGGAAGTGCGTGAATATTTAAGCTCTAGTAACTTACGAGTCGCTTGTATCGCTTTCTCTTGCAAGAGGCGGTATTCAGAAAGCAGCTGCTCATCAGGAGCCACTACGACGACACCATGCTCACCATCAATCACCAGCCAATCGCCATGACGAATCATTTCGCTGGCATGGCGAACACCCACTACTGCTGGTATCTCCATGCTACGCGCAACAATAGCGGTATGAGAAGTCTTGCCGCCTAAATCAGTCACAAATCCGGTAAAGGCATGCTCTTTAAAGCGCAGCATGTCATGCGGGGCAATATCATGCGCCACAATAATGGCGTCAACACCTACATCGCTAGGCGACAATAAATCAGAATCACTTAGGCTATCTTTTTGCTGGGCACTGAGTGCCTTCAGCACTCGCTCCGCAACTTGACGAATATCATTCGCACGTTCTTTAAGATAAGTATCTTCAATCTCTGCAAATTGCTCTAAGAGATCATTCAACTCAGTAGTTAAGGCCCAAGCAGCATTCAATCGTTGAGTGCGAATAAGTTTGAGCGGCTTTTCTGCTAAGGCTGGATCGGCAAGAATCATACCGTGCACATCTAGGAACGCTGCCATTTCTTGTGGCGCATCCTTTGGCAAACCTTGACGAAGCTGGGCTAGCTCAAGACGCACCTTCTCAAAAGCATCTAATAACTTTTGGGCCTCAGCCTCCTCTTTACCAACTTCAATTAAGTAATGACTTACCTCTAATGCTGCACGGGAGATCAGTACGGCCTTGCCAATAGCAATGCCATTAGATACTGGGACTCCGTGCAAAGCAAAAGTCATCCTTATTCGCCCTCGCCAAATCGATCATTGATCAATGCAGTTAATGCCTGCATTGCCTCATCCTCTTTATCACCAACGGTTTCTAGGGTCACCGTACTGCCTATGCCAGCAGCCAGCATCATCACACCCATAATACTTTTGGCGTTGATTTGACGGCCGTTGCGAGACAATAAGATTTCGCAAGGAAACTCAGCAGCAAGTTGAGACAGCTTCGCTGAAGCGCGAGCATGCAAACCTAACTTATTAATAATTTTGATTTCAGCAATCGGCATAGCCCACCTTATTTCTCAATAGTTTCTTGTGGAGTTTTAGAGCCAAGACGCAAAATTCCGTTTTGACCACCTTGAAGTGCTTTATGGGCCAACTCCTCCAAGCCCTCGCCACGATGAGAGATACAACGCATAAGCATTGGTAAATTTAGTCCGGCCAAGACAATGACTGGCCCATTCAAACCAGATAGGGGTCCCAGAGCCTCAAGTTTAGAGGCCACATTAGCTGGAGTTGCACCCATCACATCAGTAAGTATTAAGACACCGCTACCAGACCCTACGCCATAAGCAGCCTTGAGAACACGATCAAAACTCACCTTAGTATCTTCATAGGGCGGAATATCTACCGCCCTCACCCCCTCTGGTAGCACACCAAAAGTATGCTCAGCAAAACCGAGCATCGCATTTGCCACTGGGGTATGGGCAACAATTACGATTCCTACCATGTTTATGTCAATGCCTTTTCGAGTGATGTTAACCAAAATTGAGAGACATCAAATCCACTCTGCTCAGTAATCTCTACAAAACACGTTGGACTAGTCACATTAATCTCTGTGACATAAGCGCCAATTAAGTCTAATCCTACTAAGAACAAACCACGCGCATTCAAAATGGGGGCAAGCCGCTCTGCTACCTTTTTCTCATCATTTGTTATGGGCATTGCAACGCCCTTCCCACCCGCAGCCAAGTTTCCTCGGATTTCGCTACCCTGCGGAATACGGGCTAGAGTAAATGGCACTACTTCACCACCGATAAGAAGAACGCGTTTGTCACCTTGTGCAATCTCTGGCAGAAAACGTTGCGCCATCAATGTACGAGCACCATTTTCACCTAGAGTCTCGACGATACTCGCGAGATTTAGGCCATCCGGCCCCACGCGAAATACACCCATGCCACCCATACCATCCAAGGGCTTAATCACAATATCATGATGCTCTTGATGAAATACTTCAATCGCACTGAGCTCTCGGGTAACCAAGGTCGGTGGAATCAGCTCAGGAAATTCAGTGATCGATAACTTTTCAGAATGATCTCGAATAGCATTCGGATTATTGAATACTTTTGCCCCCTGACGAGTTGCAGCAGACAATAACCAAGTGGTATTGAGATATTCAATATCAAATGGTGGGTCGGTACGCATCAAGACTGCGGCAAATGTATTTAGTGGACGACTCTCGGTAGCACCCAATTCAAACCATGCTGTGCTACTTGGTTTGATATGGAGCGATTGGCAATCAGCCACCACAAAGTCATCTCTCCAGAGCACATTACGACTTTGGCAAAACCAGAGTTGATGGCCTGATGCTTGTGCAACACGCATCATTGCCAAAGTGGAATCTTTACTAGTCTTGAAAGATTCCAAGGGATCGGCAATGAAAAGGAAGTCCATCTTTATGCCCAAATATCAGAAATTAATTAAGCCGCTTCAGCATTAGGATCAGAGCGCTCTAGCTCTAGGGAAGCTGCGAGTAGGGCTAAACGTGCCACAACACCATAAAGATAGAAGCGATTCGGTGGTGCACTTCCGGGTTTGGCACCAAGATCTGGTATCGAGTTTTGCTCAAACGCTAAAGGTACAAAATGCATACCTGGCGCATTGAGATTCTCATCAGGTCCGCGATCAGTATGCACACGATAGAAACCACCAATCACATAGCGATCAATCATGTAAACGACAGGTTCAGCAACTGCCTCATTGACCTTTTCGAAGGTATAAACACCCTCTTGAATAAGTACATCACTGACCTCTAGACCTTCTTTAACAATACTCATCTTATTACGGTCTTTACGATTTAAGCCTATGAGTTGAGCTGGATCATTCACTACCATCACACCCATACCATATGTTCCAGCATCTGCTTTTACAACGACATAGGGCTTTTCTTTAATACCGTACTCACGGTATTTTTTAGCAGTCTTCTTTAGTACTTTTTCAACAGCGGCTTGTAATTCTTCTTCGCCTTTACGCTCATGGAAGTTCACATTAGAGCAACTAGTAAAGTAAGGGTTGATCATCCAAGGATCAATATCAACTACCTTGGCAAATTTCTTCGCTACCTCATCATAGGCCGCAAAGTGATTTGATTTACGACGGACATGCCAGCCAGCATGCAGGCCAGGTAAAAGATACTGCTCGTGTAAGTTTTCCAATATTGCGGGAATGCCTGCTGATAAATCGTTATTCAATAAAATAGAGCAGGGATCAAAATCTTTTAATCCTAAACGCTGCTTCTTCAAGCCAAGACGTGACAAAGGCTCCATCAAGAGGCGATTGCCATCCGGCAAGTCAATCCAGGTAGGCTTTTTAATTTCGTCAGATAAAGTACCCAAGCGAACGTTAAGTCCCGCTTGACGCAAGATAGAAGATAAGCGCGCAATATTCTGCAAATAGAAGGTATTACGAGTGTGCCGCTCCGGAATTAACAGTAAATTTTTGGCTTCTGGGCAAATCTTCTCAATAGCTGCCATGGCAGCCTGAACTGCTAAAGGCAGCATTTGAGGAGAGAGATTATTAAAGCCACCTGGAAAGAGGTTGGTATCCACCGGTGCTAGCTTAAAGCCTGCATTACGCAAATCTACTGAGCAGTAGAACGGCGGAGTGTGTTCCTGCCATTCGAGCCTAAACCAGCGCTCAATTGTGGGG
>Ga0209191_1001691_pt1 | contig 14347 bp, 13 predicted proteins | sample S_130626_EF_Meta_FD_187320 | JGI IMG/M metagenome (GOLD analysis project Ga0209191, IMG submission 187320) | Freshwater microbial communities from Lake Simoncouche, Canada to study carbon cycling - S_130626_EF_MetaG (SPAdes) (version 2) | ecosystem: Environmental > Aquatic > Freshwater > Lake ... | reverse complement strand
TTGGTGTTGGTGTTTGTGTTGTTGTTGGTGTTGGTGTTGGTGTTGGTGTTGGTGTTGGTGTTGGTGTTGGTGTTGGTGTTGGTGTTGGTGTTGGTGTTGGTGTTACAACAACAGCTGGGGTAGTAAATGTATTGATTGGACCAAACATGGTTCCGATAAATGGGCCGGTGTAAGAAAGAATTTTCGACTTGTAATAGTAAGTTGTTGCAGCAGATAGTCCTGTAACTGAAGCCAAAATAGTGCTGTCAATAGCATTGGTAAGAGAAAATGGAGTTCCATTTATTTCTGTTCCGGTGGCCAAAGTTGGATCTGTACCCCAAATAAATGAGTGTCGAGTATTACTTCCACCAGCATTTACGACTGATTTCAACTGAACTGAAGTACTAGTTAATGTTGCAGTTGAATTTGAGACTACCTTCGGGGTAAGGACTAATACATTAGATCGAGCCGCAGATCGATTGATACCAGAAGCATTTGAGGCCTCAAAGGCGTAGTAATAACGAATTCCTGGCGTCAGAGTCGGCGTCAAAGCCATGATGTTTATTAGGTCAACACCTGTAAATGGAGAATTTGGAACATCGACATAACGGGGAGAAATCGTCAGTGACGCCTCAGTGCCTACAATTAATCGGACCTTTGTTGTCTGTCCTTGTGGATTAAGAGTTCCGACAACTTCCATATTTGGCTTTGAAAAAGCGGAGTTTTCTGATGTGACAATTGGTGCGATCCCTGGTGCTACTGGTGTATCAAAAGTCGATACATCCGAAAGAGTTGTGGCTGTTGAGTTGATGGCAACAGTCTTGACGTAGTACTTCTTGCCACCATCCAAAAATGAAACGTTCAGCGAAACGTTGTAGAAGTTAGTTCCACCGCTTATTTCAAATGGCACTGCTGCAATAGTTTGAGTGTTTAACTTGAAATCAGGATCGGTGCCGTACATGAAATAAACTTTTGTTGGGGAGTTTCCGGCTTGTGCTACACCGTTGAATGTCGCGCTGTATGCTGTGACATTAGTAGCTGCAGAGATTCGAGCAATTGGTGCAGTAACCGGTGGAGCTAATGTTGTGAAGGATCCAATTGTGCTAACTGTGCGACCAGATTCATTTACTCCAATAATTCGAAAGAAGTAAGTAGTCATTGCCGTCAATCCTGTTAACTTTACAGAGGCAGTTGTCGGCGCTCCCCCACTAACCAATCCCGGAAGAACGGTCGCAGTCGCTGTTGCTGTGTCAATAAATGATGCACTTGTGCTGTATTGAAAACTCAATGTTGTCGGTGCAAATCCTGGATTCACATCAATCAAAACATCTGCTGCTTGGTGGGTAATGTTAGTAACACTCTTTTGCGCGACGACAGGAGGAACTACAGGAGCCCCGCCATCTGTTGGTGACACATAAAGCAACTTATTAACTGTGTCTACTTTCAAACCAGTTATTGCATCCTTAGTTGATTCAGCATCTAAATACTGTGCAACTTGCGCTACAGATGCTCCTGGATTTAAGCCCAAATAGATAGCTACCGCACCCGTTACATGGGGGGTTGCCATTGAAGTTCCGCTGATGTTGTTTGTCGCATCTGCATTGCCAATCCATGCCGAAAGAATTGAAGATCCCGGCGCGAAAATATCAACACATTTACCTTGGTTTGAATAACTTGCAGGTACATCTACCAAGGTAGTTGCACCGACAGTAATCGCACTTGGCGTGCTTGCTGGCGATCTGGTGCATGCATCTGTGGATTCATTACCCGCAGCTGCAACAACTGTGACCCCTGCATTTGTTAATCGCAAGATTGCTGCATTTATCGCAGCTGAATAACCTCCGCCGATACTTAAATTCAAAACTGCTTGTGTTTTTGGATTTGGATTTTCAGGGCTAAGAATCCAGTCAAGTCCAGCCATTACTCCTGAATAAGAACCACTGCCTGAGCAGTTCAATATTCGTACCGGCACTACCTTTGCATTTTTCGCAAGTCCATATTTTGTGCCCGCAGCGGTTGCTGCAACGTGCGTACCATGACCATTACAGTCAACAGTTCCATTTCCATCACTAATTGCAGAGTATCCAGATGCTGAAATACGCCCAGCTAAATCATTGTGTGGGTAAATACCGGTATCGCCGATATAAATCGTTGCACCTGCTCCTGCACTGCGATATCCGTATGCACTTACAGATCCAGTTAAGCCAACTTTTTCGCGTTGATCAACGCGGTCCATTCCCCAGGCAGGTGTTGGACTTTGAGTATTCTGAATTGCCAAACCTGAAACAGGCATGTCCTCTTCAACTGTCAAAACATTAGGAATTTTTGCAAGCAATCCCGCAACAAGTTTTGGAAGTTCTACAACATAGCCGTCAAATACATAGTTGTACTTGGCATCAATTTTCCAACCATTTTTAATGACAGTGGCTTCAATTGCAGCTTTGGCCGATGGTGTCACCGAAATGATGTATTTAGCTTTTGCCCCAAGATCAAGTGCGGTTGTTGGCACCATAGTCGAGCTGAGCGAGAAAATAGTCAGCAAGACAATTAACGATGCGCGGAATTTAGCCTTAGTTAACTTGAGCATTAGGACTCCTAGGGTTGGACGCACTTTTGTGGGGATACCTAACCGAACGTCACTACCCAATTCTAGATTAAAACCAATGAATTGCCTGATTCTGAGGTGAAATTAATGGGGCCTTTCAAGGCTTGAGATACTCCATAACCAGTCATTCATTGGAAAACTGGAGCCTTCACGCACGTTTCGAATCGAGTGGAACTTACTGAATGAGCGTCGAGGCGAAGATCTGCCAAGCCAGTGCGGATTTGGCAACAAGTGACAAGGTTATGTAGCTCTTCTCTCCTCGTAAATATTCAGACCACTTGCCAACCTTTTTATATTGCAGGTACTGCACGATAGCAAAGGTATTAAACAAAACAAATAACGAGATTACGATTCCGTAGACAAAGGCAGGAGCTTTGGTATCGCCGGGGCCTCCGATTGCGAAAACGTAAAAGAAAAGACCAGCCCAAGGAACAATTCCGGCAATGCAGCCAAAGATAAATGGAAGCCAGCCACCATTTCCTGGGGTTTCATACTTTTCTTGCAGCCATCCAAACAAAATCATGGATGCATTGACGCCGAAGAAAGCAATGATTGCTGCAACATCTGAAATTCCACAAATTTGTGCAATTAAAACGATCATTACTGAAGAGCTGATTGAGTATTCAACCCAGCGGAAGTAATTTCGGTTTTGTGCTAATCCGTTACTGTACCGATCAAAGAATTGTGGTGATGCAACCAGAAAGTGGAAGAAGGCAGATAAGCCAAGGAAGATCGCAACGGCGATGCCAACCGGAGTATCGAATAATGTAATAGGTTGCGAAAAGGTACTTCCTGGTGGGCCTGCCATGTAGCGGGCCATGATTGGTAATGAGAAGTCATTGGCAAGTGCAAGCACTACGACCATTTGGGCTAAGTGGAAAAAGCCAGCGATTAAGTTGTAGCGACGGATAGTTGATGCACTGATTGGTTTGCTCATAGATAAAGGGTAAGCCACTAAGGCAATTTTTTTCTTCAATTACTGCGCAGAGAAGGTAATTATTTCGCCATCTGATAGTTGTTGATCCGGCATACCCTTTAATACATGCACCTTGGCTTCGCCCACTACGACCCAGTGGCTATCCCCGCTGCGCTTAACAATTGCCGTTAATTCATCAACGCCAATAAGTATTGAGTCATCCTGAACATGCAGTAATACCTTGGCCGCACTTTCTGGGATCCACTTAAAGAACTTATTGAAGTGTGGGATTACCCGAATCTCGGGAAGCAGGTTAAGCCCAGCAGTAGGGGCTTTTTTGAGTAAGCGAAAGTTTGGAATATGCGAACTTAAAACCATTGCTCCAGCACTACAGCCTGCAAGAGATCCTCCTGTGCCCCAGTTTTCTTGCATTGCATCCCAAAGCAATGTGCCCATAAGCGTTTCTGCAAGATAGTGCGGGTCTCCCCCGGACAGATATATCAGCGCGCAATCCTTAATGGCATCAATATTTTCTTGCTTGAATGCATCATCACGAGTAAAAATCGGAAGAAAGATAGAAGTAACACCTAAACGATCTGCTTGGGTTTTTCCTAATTGTTTCCAGTACTCAAGCCGATCAACACTTTCTTTTCCAGCAGCTGTTGGGATTTGAATGTAAATTGATCTTTTGCCATTTTTGATTCCATCGTCGATGAGAGATTTTTCAAAGCTGGCCATTGCGGGCAGGTATTCGCCAGATCCAACTAGTGCCAGCGATCCATTCATATGGTGAAGTCTATGTGTAAAAGCCTTAGCCCGCCGTTGTTACATAATCTTTAAGGGCTTGACGTTCAGAATCAATCTCACTGACATAGTTTTTAACCACATCACCGATGGACACTATCGAAAGTAGGAGCCCGGCAGCATCAACTACTGGTACGTGGCGGATTCGTAGCTGAGTCATCATTGCCATTAATTCTTGCACCGTTGAATCAGCGGTGCAGGTGTGAACATCAACTGTCATTATGTCCCGAACATGCATTCCAACTAATTGATCTAGCTTGCCTGGCATTGCCCGCACAACATCTCGTTCAGAGACGATGCCATCAATTTTCTTACCATCGGCAGAAACAACTAGAGCGCCAACGTGGTGTGTGTTAAGTGAGTTAACCAAATCATGAACACTCGCACTTGCCGAAATTGTTTCAACTTTCTTGCCTGCAATGATGCTGCTGATCTTCATGGACTCCCCCTGTGCTGGTAGGTCCGTCAATAGTGCGCTTAAGACAGGTGGAATGCAATAGATACGAAATTTATTACTTCAAGAGGATCAGAATGGCAATCACAATGAGTGCTACCGCAGTAATGATCGAATACTTTGTTCCCAAGCGTTGTGGCAGACCCTGAATGCCACTTTTCTGATCTTGTTCCATATCTTTTATGACATTGATGAAGTGTGCGGCCATTCCAAGGAGCGCTCCACCTAGCCACATCCATAGCGGCGGGGCAATGTCTTTTGAAATCGCAACTGATGAGGGAAGCGCGGCAAATGCAATTGCATACGGAAGCGGAGAAAGTGCTGAGAACTTAAAGTAGAAGTTATATGCAACACCGCACGCGATACCTAACATATAAACAAGGCCACCTTTAAATCCAAGTGGTCCAAGCAGGTTTGCAATAAATGAAAAGGGAACCATAAAACGCAACCACTTTTGTAAGTACTGCTGTGTTATTAATCCCGATACAAGTGGCTTGTAAGTCCGGTTATGTGCAAGATCATCTTTATAGTCATATAGATCATTGCTCCAACCAACTACAAGCTGGCCAGATGCGACTGTAAAGGCGATGACATATGCAGGGCCTTCCCACCAATAATAGGAACCAAAGCCATATGCGATTGCGGAAACTATCAGGGTTGGTCCAAAGTGACACGCTTGTCGTAACCCCTTTAACTTAGTCATGGGTGAACTGTAATACCTGAAGTTAATTCAACATGGTAATTTCACAGAAATGACCAGTACCTTTGCGTCATGAGAAAGTTCCTTGCATCCGCAATAATTGCTGCTCTACTTTTTCCAGCAACTCAATCTGCTATGGCTGTAGTTGATAAGTTTTCAGAAGCTCAGACTGGGCTTTCCTACACGGTTTATAGACCATCAAATACTTTGAGTATCCCCCGAAAAATATTTCAATTAAATGATTGCCTGCCAGGAGAAGAGCAATGGCTGTACGCAAAATATGGTGGATCAGCTCGATACTTAGAAATTATGGAAACAAAGGCAGGGCTTAAGTGTTCTGACCCTGGGCTTGCCAAGTTATTGCCCTCAGTTGTAATTAATGGAATAAAAGCAAAGGTATATGTCTATTGCGACCCAGCTAATGCTGCTTCCTATAAAAAGTGTGGGTCAGCAGACATTGTGCGCATGGGTGGATATTTGATCTTTACAACTAAGGCGGGCAAGTCACTTTCCGGAACAGAGATTCAAGTTCAGGGAATCGGCGGTATTACTTACGCTCAATTGGTTACCGTGGCAAAGGGATTAAAGCCTGTCGGTTAGAATTACATCATGGACTTGGACAAAGTAATTCTGTTCTATGGCTTTACGCCAATTACAGATACCGCCGCGGTAAAACTGTGGCAGAAGACTTTGTGCGAATCCCATGGAATTAAGGGCCGCATCATTGTTTCGCCTCACGGAATTAATGGAACATTGGGCGGGAAGATGGAAGATCTCAAAAAATATGTCAAAGCTACGAAGGCATACCCAGGGTTTAAAAAGATTGATTTCAAGTGGTCTGATGGGACAGGGCAAGACTTTCCAAAGTTAAAGATCAAGATACGCCCAGAACTAGTTGCTTTTGGAAACCCTGATGAGATAACAGTTGATGAAAACGGTGTTATTGGCGGCGGAGTTCATTTGCGCCCAGAAGAAGTAAACAAACTCGTTGAAGAACGCGGGGATGATGTCTTTTTCTTTGACGGCCGTAACGCATTTGAAGCAAAGGTAGGAAAATTCAAGGATGCAGTTGTTCCAGATATTGAAACTTCACATGACTTTGTAGCAGAAATTGAAAGCGGTAAGTATGACCATATGAAGGACAAGCCAGTTGTTACTTATTGCACTGGCGGAATCCGTTGTGAAATTTTGTCGGTGGTTATGAAAAACCGTGGTTTTAAAGAGGTTTACCAAATCAAGGGCGGCATCGTGCGCTACGGCAACAAGTTTGGTGATGATGGACTGTGGGAAGGCTCTTTGTACACCTTTGATGATCGCTTAACCATTGATTTTAGTGATCATACAAAGTTAATTGGAGAATGCGCCGAATGTGGAAGCAAGACAAAGCAATTTAGAAACTGCCAGAAAGCTGAATGCCACCAATTAGTTCTGTTGTGCGATCCTTGTTATGACACCCATACAGAACGAGCCTGTAATCACGAACGCGAAGTTAAGCGCAATCGCGAACTCATCGGCTGAATAAGTGATTATTCAAGCTAACTCTGCCGTCGTTGATGGTGTACTTACAGGTCCAACATGGATTGAAGTTTCTGAAAATCTCATTCGCTCAGTAAATGGTGGAGTTCACACCTCGCCTGATCAAATTATCGATGGTGTCCTGATACCTGGATTTGTAGACATTCACTGCCATGGTGGCGGGGGTAAGTACTTTTCAGCGTTGACTCCTGGAGAAATTCATTCTGTTATTGAAACTCATCGAGGGCACGGAACAACCACCTTAATTGCATCTTTAGTTACCGAGCCCGTTGAAAAACTAAAAACTCAAATTCAAAGACTAAAACCATTTGTAGAATCAGGCCAAATCGCCGGTATTCACTTAGAAGGGCCGTACCTGTCTCATGCTCGCTGCGGTGCGCATGATCCGAAACTATTGCTCAACCCAGATCTTTCTGAAATCAAAGAACTTCTTCAAATTGCTGATGGTGCAATAACAATGATCACTATTGCCCCCGAATTGCCTGGTGCGATAACTGCGATTACTCATTTAACTGCAGTAGGTGTAACTGTGGCACTTGGACACACAGATGGTGGTTTTAAAGAGGCCGCAGCTGGAACAAATGCAGGGGCCACGGTCATTACGCACTTTATGAACGCTATGGACAAAGGGTTAAATGACTCATCTTTTGCCTCATTTGTAATTGCCGATGAACGCTTAACTGTCGAACTAATTCTCGATGGCCACCATGTTCCATTTAACACCGCCAAAGATATATATGCCGCGGTCGGAAACCGATTAATCTTTGTTACAGATGCAATGGCTGCGGCAGGTGCATCAGATGGCAATTACACAATCGGAACACTGCCGGTGATCGTCAAAGATAGCGTTGCACGGCTGGAATCAAATGGATCTTTAGCCGGAAGTACTTTGACTATGGATTCGGTTTTTCTAAATGCGATAGATAAATTAGGTCTCTCGATCACTGAAGCTGTCGCTGCGACCTCGACCCGTGTAGCCAAACGAATAGGTTTAACTGATCGTGGGGAAATTGCTGTCGGCTATAAGGCTGATCTATTGAGTTACAACACCGACGTTAAATCGATCACGCTAATTAATTAGTAAGAGTGACCTTCGATAAGCCTGCGGGTGAATCTGGGTCATAACCCGATGCAACTGAAAATTCCAGGGCAAATCGTTGTAAAACCATTGCATCTACTAACGTCGAGGTAATCTCATCGTCACAGTTTGACCCAGCAAGAACAATGTCGGTGCCCTCTGGCGTTCCGCCGTTTCCTATCCAGAATATACGAGAACTTGTGGTGCGAATCTTTGTTGTTGCCTCAGTAATTGAAGATGCTGGCATGTGCGCAGGTGCCACGATAAATACCTGAGTGTCTGAAGTAAGTGCCGAAATAGGGCCGTGCAAATAATCTGCGGTCGATAATCCTTGAACCGAAATTTTGCAAGTTTCCTGAATCTTCAATGCGGCTTCGCGGGCATTGGGATATGCAAAGCCTCGACCAAGAATTACTAATTCCTTTTCGCGGGATACTGCAGCAACGGCATTAGAGACTAAATCGGCAGTTCCGGCTACTCGTATGGCTTCGCTAATGATTTGCCCCGCATTAACAATCGTGTCTGTCCATGTTGCAACTAGTAAATAAGAAATTAATAGCTGCGCGTTGTACGACTTAGTCGCAGCAACCGCTAATTCTGGTCCGGCGAGAAGTGAAAAGTGATTATGGGAAACTTTTGCTAGCGGTGAGGACTCATCGTTTGTTATTGCAATGATGTAGGCATTTGCTTCGCGTGCTGCAGTTGCAAACTTAACTAAGTCCGGAGACTGTCCACTCTGGCTAATTGCAACAACTAGCGTCTTTGAATACTTAAGCTTTGATTCATAGACAGTGACTGATGATGGCGAAGTCAGACCAACAGGTAGTCCAATCTGAGTTTCAATCAAGTACTTTAAATAGTGAGCAGCATTATCGGATGTGCCACGAGCCAAGATAAGAACAGCTTGAATCTCTTCTTCGACTAATACATTCTTTACTGAATTGAACGTATCCATGTGATCCAAAATCGACTTGAAAACTTTTGGAGTTTCTGCGATCTCTGATGCCATAATCGCGCCTAAGTTGCTCATGTGGTTATCTTTCCACATTCCTTCAAGTATCCTTCACGATATGGCCATCAATGAAGTGCTAGCAGTCGATTTAGGCCAATCTGGATGCCGCATTAGGCAGGGTGATATTGAGATAACCACCGACCGCGGCAAGTTGGTCGGAGAATCCGCCGCAGCTTCATTGCGAGCAATATTTGAATCGGTGCAGAAATTATCTGCAGATGTCGTTTCCCTGTCATGCACCGGATTTAATGGGTTGGTTCATAATCCGCAGGAGTTTGGTGCAGTGTGCGCCCAATACTTTGGCGCAACAAAGGTTGCGGTCATAGATGATGGATTTGCGGGATTTATTGGAGCGCTTAATGGTCACGATGGAGTTGTTTTATCAATTGGTGGTGGAGTCGTTTCTGTTGGTGGCCGCGAAGGAAAATTTGTTCATCGCGATGGCTTAGGAAGCACCTTTGGTGATGAGGGTGGCGGTTTTTGGCTCGGAAAGTTAGCAATCACAAAAGCACTTGGTATTCGTCAAGGTCGTGGCGATGATCAAGAAATGCTTTCTTACTTTGACAATGAATGTGCTGCCTTCGATGCTTTAGAGGTCAAGAACAGTACTGATGCTGCATCCCTTGCAATAAGAACGGCACAAAAAGTTCTAGATGCGGCCGATGCTGGAGTCTCAACTGCTACAGCTATTGTTGACGAGGGTGCATTTCTTTTAGCACAAACCGTAGTTGCTACCTGGTACGGGTCCGGCGGAAAAAAATCTGACTCACCAGAAATTGTTATTCAAGGTGGTCCTGCAAGAAACGCTTCTTACTCCACAAAAATTGCATTAGAAATAAATGCAAAGCTCCCCCATGCAGTCATCACTAAATCAACTGGTGATAATTTAGATGGAGCGCTCTGGATAGCAAATAATCTCATCCAGGATGCTCCGCCGCTATTGCTTTGGTCGAGGCTTTAGTTCAGTAATTGGGTTCCACTCTTTTAGCGGAGTTCGGGGTTTTTTCGGAGACAGCATTAAAGCTAACAACACCCAAAAAGTTCCGACATAACCTAATAACATCCACGGAATTACTCGTCGACCAAATACATAGGCACAGAGGCCGGCGAATAATCCAAAGAAAAGATGCTTAATATCAAATGCGATCATGAGTAAATCGTACTAACAAGTGGTTATAGAACTCCGTATTCAGCAGCTTTTGCGATTAATTCCTCTCTGACGGAAGGATGAGCTGCATTCTTAATGATGTTGACTGCCTGATCATTTTGGCTATGCCCAAAGCATGCTGCAACGCCTTGTTCTGTCACCACATATGAATGTTGGAAATGGGTGACATTTGCTTGCAACCTAGGCACAATCGTCGAAACATTTGCCTTGGGATGCCACGAAGGTAACGCAACAAATGATTGTCCACCACGGCTGTGCAGTGCGCCAACAATGAAATCTGTTGATCCGCCAAAGCCACTATAGATCTTTCCACGAACATGGCTTGCGTTAGCTTGGTCAAATAAGTCAACTTCGAGTGCACTATTAATCGATGTCATCTTCGCCTGGCGAGCAATCTGGCTTGGATCATTGGTGCGTTCGGTGCGAAGCATGCGAACTTTCTTATTCAGATCTAGCCATTGATACAGCTCTTGGCTACCGAAGATAAATGAGGCAGTAATTAAGATTTCATCATCTAAAGATCCAGCCTTTGAAAGCTCTAAAACACCATCTGAAAACATTTCACTCCATATGCGCAGCCCTTTGCGTTGCTTAAGTGCCAGCAATACTGCATCGGGAACTCCACCAATACCCAACTGGAGTGTCGAGTTGTCTTCAACTAGGGCTGCAATTCGGTTACCAATTTCAGTCTGAACATCAGAAATTTCCGTTGCTGGTTTTTCTTGCAAAGGCTCATCAACTTCGACTAAGTAATCTATCTCGCTGTCATAAATCTGTGCATCACCATATGTATAGGGCATCTGTTTATTCGATTGGGCGATAACCAATCCCCCATGAGCTCGTGCAGTTTCAATTGCAATAGGTAAAATATTGACTTCAGTGCCAAGGCTTACCGTGTCAAAACGTTGCTGGGATGTGTGAATAAAAACCACATCGGGGCGATAAAAGTTTCGAATTAACACCGGTAATAAAGAAAGCCGAGACGGGATGTATTGAAGTCGTGGATGATTTCGCATCGCTGGTCCCACAAAAGCAGTTTCATAAGTAACGCCTTCTCGGTTTGGGATTCCATCACCATGCGCATTGAGCACGTGAAGATTGAACTCAGGGATTACTTCATCAGCAATTGCTAATAATGTGCGAGGCGTCGAAAAGTTGCCTGAGGCAATAATTCTGGGATTACTGGGTAGATTTGCGAGAATGCTCTTTAATTGATCGGTATTAATTACTCGCATGTAAGCAATCTACTCGCTGATGGAAAACAAAAATCTCTCTTCTCGCACGATTGCTGTGTGAGAAGAGAGATATCAGTGGTAGCCCCGAAGGGATTCGAACCCTCGTAGCTGACTTGAGAAGCCAGAGTCCTAGGCCGCTAGACGACGGGGCCATACTTTTTGTAACTAGGACAAAACATATTCAGTTGTACTTCGGTACTGCGCTGGGGTACCAGGACTCGAACCTAGACTTACTGAACCAGAATCAGCAGGGCTGCCAATTACCCCATACCCCAAGGACCGCCCAATCGTGGATTGCTAGGCCTTGTATTGCAAGTGCAAAGAATACCAGCGGATTTATAGTGCCAATCCCGCATTAATACGCAGTAAACACGCTTCTTTCCCCAGTAGTTCCATTGATTCAAATAACGGAGGAGAAATAGTGCTTCCTGTAGTTGCAATTCGCAAAGCGGTAAATGCAATACGAGGTTTTAATGCCATTTCTTCGATCAATGAAGCACGCAGAACTGCCTCGATATTTTCGTGGTTCCATACAGATACAGTTTCGAGTTCTTTAATTGAGCGCTGCAAGATCGCCTTTGAACCATCATCTGTAATCTTTGCAACAGATTCGGCATCAACGGCGAAGTTGGTTGTAAATAAAAACTTAAGCATCTTAGGAACTTCGTTAAGCATGATGATTCGCTCTTGAATTAAAGGTAAGGCCTTCTTCACTAGTGCAATTTCAGCCTCTGTACCCGTGATGACATCAGCCTTTGTCAAAAACGGCAAAGACCACTTCAGAAACTCATCAAGAGTTAGCGCGCGGATTTTATCGCCGTTTATTGCTTCCAGCTTTTTCATATCGAAGCGAGCAGGTGAACTATGAACCTTTTCAACTGTGAACATTTCAGTCAGTTGCTTCATGGTGATGTTTTCGACATCGTCACCTGGAGACCAACCGAGCAGAGCTAAATAATTGCAAATTGCCTCGGGCAAGAAACCCATCTCGCGATACCAAGCGATCGATACTTCACCATTTCGCTTTGAAAGTTTTGCATTGTCCTGTCCCATAACAAAGGGAAGGTGGGCAAATACTGGGTAATCCGCAGGTACAACCTTCATGGCCTGATACACACGAATCTGGCGAGGAGTTGAGGAGAGCAAATCTTCTCCACGAAGTACATGTGTCACCTTCATCAAAATGTCATCAACTGCAACAGCTAATGTATATAACGGCGACCCATCAGCTCGAACCAAGACAAAGTCAGGAACAAAGTTGTGATCAAATGAAACATCGCCGCGAATTAAATCATTAAATGTGGTGCTGCCATCAGGCATGCGCATTCGGACCACTGCCCCACGACCTTCAGCTTTGTAGGCTGCGATTTGGTCATCAGTTAGTTCGCGACAATGCCCGTTATACCCAGGTGCCACATTCGCTTTGCGCTGTGCTTCTCTAACAGCTTCTAGTTCATCTGGTGAGCAGTAGCAGTGATAGGCGTCTTTTTGGTCTAGAAACTTTTGTGCCCATGCTGCGTAAATATCTAAACGCTGTGATTGCAGGTAAGGACCATTATCGCCACCAACTTCTGGACCCTCATCCCAATCCAGACCCAACCATTTCAAGGTGTCAATCGCAGCGTTAATGTACTCATCTGTGACGCGGGTGGTGTCTGTGTCTTCAATACGAAATAAGAAAGTTCCCCCTGTGTGACGGGCATATGCCCAATCAAACAACGCTGTGCGAATATTTCCAACATGTAGATCACCAGTTGGTGATGGAGCAAATCGGACCTTTACCCGGTTTGTAGAATTTAATTGCGTCATTACTGTGCAGCCACCTTATTAGTTAGTTCGCCTAGTCCTTCAATAGCCATCGTTGCTTTTTTTCCTACAACCATTGGACCAATACCCGCTGGGGTTCCAGTCAAGATAATATCGCCAGGCAACAATGTCATAACCCGTGACACAAAATTAATAATTGTTGGAACATCAAAAATCATGTCGCTTATTTGCGCCGATTGCTTTACTTCTCCTGCAACTGTCGCGGTAATTTTCTGTGTACCAGGTATGAAATCGGTATCAACCCATGGTCCGATGGGACAGAATGTGTCGAAACTTTTGGCACGCGTCCATTGTCCATCTTTTTTCTGTAGATCTCGGGCGGTTACATCGTTTGCGATTGTGTATCCAAAGATCACATCATTAACACGTTCAACCGGAACATCTTTGCAAATACGCCCAATCACAATTGCAAGCTCTGCTTCGTGATCAACGCGCTCTGACATTTCTGGCCACACGATCGTGTCGTTTGGTCCAATTACAGATGTATTTGGCTTCAAGAAAATAATTGGTTCATCAGGAACAACTCCACCCATTTCAGCGGCGTGATCTGCGTAGTTCTTGCCAATACAAACGACTTTTGAGCGAGGGATAATCGGCGCTAGAAGGCGGACTTTGCTCAGCGCAACTGTTGCAGCGGTCTTTTGGATTCCGGAGTAGATCGGATCACCACTGATGATGCTGATTGTGCCGTCATCTTCTAGGACACCAAATAGAGGATCTTGGCCTAAACCAGCATCTGGGCCAGGGGTGAATCGAACGATACGCATGCGCGCATTCTATCGTTACTCAGCGTCCTCAATCTCTTCAACAAGACGCTCGACAAGAACAGATGAAATTCTGCGACGACGGCCCAATGGGCGTTCGGATGTGATTGCCCACCCATGCCATGAAATTGTTGATCCAGCGATTGGTACACGGCCAAGTTTTTGCGCCATTAATCCACCAATACTGTCAATATCTTCAAATTCATCTTTTTCAATCTCAATCTTTAATTCATCAGCTAAATCTTCAATATGTAGCGATGCTTTTGCAC
>Ga0209191_1001688_pt1 | contig 14365 bp, 13 predicted proteins | sample S_130626_EF_Meta_FD_187320 | JGI IMG/M metagenome (GOLD analysis project Ga0209191, IMG submission 187320) | Freshwater microbial communities from Lake Simoncouche, Canada to study carbon cycling - S_130626_EF_MetaG (SPAdes) (version 2) | ecosystem: Environmental > Aquatic > Freshwater > Lake ... | reverse complement strand
TGAGGGCAAGGGTAAAGCCACCGATTTATTGGGAGATCGCGTTGATTACGTAGTTCGTTATCAAGGTGGAAACAATGCCGGACATACAGTTGTTATCGGCGATCAAAAGTACGCACTTCACTTGCTGCCTTCAGGAATTCTTTCTCCAAATGTCGTTCCTGTAATTGCTAACGGTGTAGTTATTGATCCAGGTGTTCTGCTTGAAGAAATCAAAGGATTAACTGAACGCGGAATTGATTGCAGCAAATTAGTTATTTCAACTAACGCACACTTGATCACGCCGTATCACCGCACCATCGATAAAGTTTCAGAACGTTTCTTAGGAAAATCAAAGATTGGCACGACAGGTCGTGGAATCGGACCTGCGTATGCAGACAAGATCAACCGCATTGGTATTCGTGTGCAGGATCTCTTTGATCCATCAATTCTTCGTCAGAAAATCGAAGGAGCACTTCGCGATAAGAACCAAGTGCTCATCAAGGTCTTCAATCGTAAAGATATTGAAGTAGAAGATGTTCTTGAAGAGTATTTGCGTTACGCAGAAATTTTGCGTCCTTATGTTGCTGACACGGTGCTTTTACTTGATAACGCGCTTAAAGCAGGAAAGCGCGTACTTCTCGAAGGATCACAAGGAACTCTTCTGGATGTCGATCACGGTACATACCCATTCGTGACATCTTCAAACCCAACAGCAGGTGGTGCCTGTACAGGTTCTGGAATCGGACCAACAAAGATTGATCGCGTTATTGGAATTGTGAAGGCATACACAACCCGAGTTGGATCAGGCCCATTCCCAACTGAACTCTTTGATGAAGATGGAGAAAAGCTACGCACCATCGGTGGTGAAGTTGGTGTAACTACCGGTCGTGCTCGTCGTTGCGGTTGGTATGACGCACCAATTGCACGTTATGCAGTTCGCGTAAATGGATTGACAGATTTCTTCCTGACAAAACTGGATGTACTGACTGGCTGGGAACAAATTCCAGTATGTGTTGCATATGAAATCGATGGAAAGCGCGTCGAGGAATTGCCTGCGTCGCAATCAGATTTCCACCATGCAAAACCGATTTATGAATATCTTCCAGGCTGGAAAGAAGATATTTCTGGTGCAAAGAAGATCAGTGACCTTCCGAAGAATGCGCAGGATTACATCACCTTCTTGGAAAAAATATCTGGTGCGCCCATGAGCGCAATCGGCGTAGGTCCCGGGCGCGATCAAACAATTGTCGTTAAGGATTTCATCTAATAATGAAAATCCTCCTAGTTGGTAGCGGCGGACGTGAGCACGCACTCGCACTAGGACTCAAGGCAGATAAAAGTTGTACTGAACTTCACGTTGCACCCGGTAATCCCGGTATTGCATCTCTTGCAACTCTGCATCAAATTGCTATTACTGATAATCAAGCAATTTGTGAATTAGCAATAAAGCTGGCTGTGGATTTAGTCGTGATTGGTCCCGAAGTTCCACTTGTCAATGGCGTGGCAGATTTACTTCGCCAAGCAGGTTTTGCTGTCTTTGGTCCATCAAAAGCAGCGGCACAACTTGAAGGATCAAAAGATTTCGCCAAGGGTGTAATGAGAGATGCTGGCGTTCCGACTGCAAGAAGTTTTACATGTAGTGAAAAATCTGAAATAGAGAGAGCACTCGATACATTTGGAGCACCCTACGTTGTTAAAGACGATGGCCTAGCTGCAGGTAAAGGTGTTGTCGTAACAGAAAATCGTCAAGTAGCACTTGATCACGCCCTTGCATGTAAGCGAGTTGTAATCGAAGAATATTTGCGGGGACCAGAGATTTCATTATTTGGAATTTCGGATGGAAGAAATATTCTGCCAATGCAACCGGCGCAAGATTTCAAACGCGCGTTTGATAACGATAAAGGTCCAAACACTGGGGGAATGGGTGCATATTCACCACTGCCATGGGCTCCCGATGAGATCGTTGAAGAAACTTACGAAAAAGTTTTAGCTCCGATGATTGCCGAAATGGCAGCGCGCGGAACGCCATTTGTCGGTCTTCTCTACGCAGGTCTTGCTCTTACTGATCAAGGTATTCGCGTCATCGAATTCAATGCACGATTTGGTGATCCAGAAACTCAAGTTCTGATTCCACGACTTATGACACCACTTGCAACTCTTTTATATAAAGCTGCAACTGATGCACTGGATGACACAGTTTTGCAGTGGCGGGATGACAGTGCAGTAACAGTCGTTCTCGCTGCGCCGGGTTATCCAGAAACTCCGCATACCGGAACAGCTATTACCAATGTTCCGCATATTGAAAACACCCAAATTTTTCATGCGGGTACAAGCAAGAGCGGAGAAAAATTACTTTCTGCTGGAGGTCGAGTCTTAACAGTGACTGGCGTGGGTTCGGATTTATCCGAAGCCCGCGACCGCGCATATCGCGCCATCTCACAGATTGAACTTGAAGGTTCTTTCTATCGTTCAGATATCGCTCTCAATGCGTCGGTCGCTGAGAAGGGCAATTAAATGAGGGAGAATGCATCAGTGAGCGTATTAGCCGATAGATATGCATCGAAAGAGATGCGCGAAGTCTTTGCGCCAGAATCCAAAATCATTGCCGAGCGCAAGCTATGGATTGCCGTCGCACGCGCACAATCGGCGCTTGGTCACACAATTTCTCATTCAGTTATTGCTGATTACGAAAAAGTCATTTCAAAAGTTGATCTCGCATCAATCGACGCCCGCGAAAAAGTAACTCGCCATGATGTAAAAGCACGTATCGAAGAATTTAACGCACTTGCAGGACATGAAGCCATTCATGCGGGAATGACAAGTCGCGATCTCACAGAAAATATCGAAGCGCTACAAGTGCGAAACGGTCTGAAACTTGTCCACGATAAGACAGTTGCTCTTCTTTCTTCACTTGCAAAAAAAGCCGCAGAATATTCAGAGCAACCGATTGCTGGTCGCTCACATAACGTTCCTGCACAGATAACAACTTTAGGTAAAAGATTTGCATCCGCAGCCGAAGAACTTCTCTTTGCATATGAACGCCTGCAGTCTTTGCAGGATCGCTATCCAATGCGCGGAATTAAAGGACCAGTTGGAACCGCCCAAGATTCAATTGATTTACTAGGTTCTACACAAGCGCATCAGAAACTTGAATCAGCTATTGCCGCAGAGCTTGGCTTTGAGCGCGTACTTGATTCAACTGGCCAGGTTTACCCACGTTCACTTGATTACGACGTACTCACAACGCTTGTCCAGATTTCAACCTCACCTTCGTCACTTGCAACATCAATTCGTTTGATGGCTGGCGCAGAACTAGTAACTGAAGGATTCAAGGCCGGTCAAGTCGGATCCTCTGCAATGCCGCACAAAATGAATACTCGTTCATGCGAACGCGTAAATGGACTTACAGTTATTTTGCGCGGATATGCATCGATGGTCTCTGAACTCGCAGGAAATCAATGGAATGAGGGCGATGTTTCATGCAGTGTTGTTCGTCGCGTAGCACTTCCTGATGCGTTCTATGCAATTGATGGATTGCTCGAAACAATGCTCACTGTTCTCAACGAATTCGGCGCTTTCCCTGCCGTTATTTCCGCAGAGCTCGAGCGATATCTTCCATTCTTAGCTACTACAAAAATTCTAATGGCGTCAGTAAAAGCTGGAGTCGGTCGCGAAGTAGCGCATGAAGTGATTAAAGAACATGCAGTTGCAGCAGCACTTGGTATGCGCGAAGGAAAGAAAAACACTTTCTTAGATGCAATCGCAGATGATGCACGAATCCCACTTAAACGCGAAGAATTAGACGCGCTCATTGGAAACCCTATGGAATTTACTGGCGATGCTCGCCAACAAGTTGCTCGAGTTGTACATCGCATTGACGCGATTACTTCCGCGCACCCTGCCGCTGCGCAGTACAAGCCCGCCTCTATACGGTGAGCGGCTTCGGTGCAGCTGGCGCTCCGCCAGCACCATCGATTGAAGGATGGAAGCATCTACGTACAGGAAAAGTTCGTGATTTGTACACAAATGATTCAGGAGAAATTCTTCTCGTAGCATCGGATCGAATTTCAGCATTCGATTGGGTATTGCCAACAACAATTCCAAACAAGGGTGCGATTCTCACGCAGCTTTCACTTTTCTGGTTTGAACTATTGGCAGATATTGTTCCCAACCACATTATTTCTGATGACGTACCAAATTCAGTTGCTGATCGTGCCGTTATTGTGCAACCACTTGAAATGTTTGCAATTGAATGCGTGGCCCGCGGGTTTCTGACAGGTAGTGGTCTAGTTGAGTATCAGCAGAATCAATCTGTATGTGGAAACCCACTCCCTGCAGGACTTTTAGATGGCTCTGAACTTGTAACCAGCATCTTCACCCCTGCTACAAAAGCAGATATTGGTGACCACGATATCAATATTGATTTTGATAAAGCCTCAGCAATTGTGGGCAGAGAATCTGCAGAAGAACTGCGCGATTTAACACTCAAGTTGTATGACACAGCATCTGAATTCGCGCGTAGCCGAGGAATTATCTTGGCGGACACTAAGTTTGAATTTGGAATCAATATGGCTGGTGAAATTACCTTGGGTGATGAAGCGCTGACTCCTGACTCATCACGTTTTTGGGAGCAATCCAGTTGGGAGCCAGGAAAGTCTCAACCATCTTTTGATAAACAATTTGTCCGCGATTGGTTAACTACAAGTGGATGGGATAAGAAATCCACGCCCCCAGAATTGCCCGCAGAGATCGTAGAGAAAACTGCCGAGCGATATGCAGATGCATATGAACGCATAACCGGAAATAAGTTCTGAGAAAAACTAGGGAGATAAAATGGCAAAGATCGTGGTCGATGTGATGTTAAAGCCCGAAATTCTGGACCCACAAGGTAAAGCAGTTGCTGCTGCCCTTCCTCGTCTTGGATTTACCTTTGCTAAAGATGTTCGCCAAGGAAAAAGATTCGAGATTGAAGTGGATGGCGAACCAACAGCTGCTCAATTAGCCGAAGTTGAGAAAGCTGCAGAAAAATTGCTATCCAACCCAGTAATCGAAAACTTCACAGTAAGAGTAGAGAAGTAATTCTATGAAAATTGGTGTTGTTACTTTTCCGGGAACACTCGATGATCGCGATGCTGCGCGCGCTGTGCGACATGCAGGTGCTGAAGCAATCTCTTTGTGGCATAACGATGCTGATCTTCATGGCGTAGATGCCGTCATTCTCCCAGGCGGATTTTCATACGGTGACTATCTTCGATGCGGTGCTATTTCACGATTCTCTCCTGTGATGGAACCAATTATTGACGCAGCACGCGATGGGATGCCGCTACTTGGAATTTGCAATGGCTTTCAAGTTCTTGCAGAGGCACATTTGATTCCAGGCGCTCTGACTAGAAATCACGAACTGCATTTCTTATGCCGTGATCAAAAGCTAACAATAGAAAATACAAATACATCTTGGACTAGTTCATTTACTCAAGGTCAAGAAATTCTCATCCCATTGAAAAATGGTGAAGGTGCCTACATGTGTGATGATGAAACTCTTGCGATGCTTGAAGGCGAAGGGCGCATCATTGCGCGGTATGTCGGAGAGAATCCAAATGGGTCTCGCAATTTAATAGCCGGAATTACTAACGAGCGAGGCAATGTCGTCGGATTGATGCCACACCCAGAGCATGCAATTGATTCACTCACTGGACCTTCTGCCGATGGACTTGGATTCTTCACATCTGTTTTGAAAGCGCTGGTGAAGTAATGTCATTAGATACAGTTGCGAAAGCACAATCAACTCCAGATGCGCCACAACCATTTGCAGAACTTGGATTGAAGCCCGATGAATACGCAAGCATCAGAGAAATCTTAGGACGACGTCCAACATCTTCTGAGCTAGCAATGTATTCAGTGATGTGGTCTGAACACTGTTCATATAAATCTTCAAAGGTGCACCTTAAACAATTTGGCGAAAAGGCAGTCAAGACCGATGCACTTCTTGTTGGAATTGGCGAAAACGCTGGCGTTGTAGATGTAGGTCAGGGCTATGCAGTAACTTTTAAAATTGAATCGCATAACCACCCATCTTTTATTGAGCCATATCAAGGTGCAGCAACTGGTGTAGGTGGGATCGTTCGTGACATTCTTACAATGGGTGCGCGCCCGATTGCGGTCATGGATCCACTTCGCTTCGGTCCTGCAGATGCAGCTGATACTCGTCGTGTATTACCTGGAATCATCGCTGGCGTTGGGGGCTATGGAAACTGCTTAGGATTACCAAACATTGGTGGCGAAGTTGTTTTCGATGAAACATATTTAGGCAATCCACTTGTAAACGCTCTCTGCGTTGGCGTCATGAAACACAGCGATATCAAACTCGCTAAAGCTGCCGGTGCTGGAAATCTTGTTGTGCTTTACGGCGCAAAAACTGGTGGAGATGGAATCGGCGGCGTATCAGTACTCGCCTCTGAAACTTTTGAATCCAAAGGCCCAGCTAAACGTCCAGCTGTGCAGGTTGGCGATCCATTTGTAGAAAAAGTTCTCATCGAATGTTCACTAGAAATATTTGCAGAAGATTTAGTTGTCGGAATTCAAGACTTGGGTGGCGCAGGACTCTCGTGCGCAACATCTGAACTTGCATCCGGTGGATCTGGCGGAATGAAGGTTCAGCTAGATAAAGTTCCGCTGCGCGATCCTTCTCTATCTCCTGAAGAAATTCTTATGTCTGAATCTCAGGAGCGTATGTGCGCAATTGTTGAACCAAGCAAAATTAATCGCTTCCTAGAAATCTGCGACAAATGGGATGTCACCGTCACGGTTATTGGAGAAGTTACTAACGGCAATCACTTAGAAATCACATGGAATGGCGAACTCATTGTTGACGTCCCACCTCGCACAGTTGCACACGATGGACCTGTCTATCAACGCCCATTTGCGCAGCCTGCATATATTGACCAAGTTGCGAAGGAAATTATTAATGTACCGATTCCTTCAACTGCTGATGAAATTAAATCAACTATTCTAAAACTCGCTGCAACACCCAACCTTGCAGACAAATCTTGGGTCACAGATCAATACGATCGCTATGTTCAAGGAAATTCGATTCAGTCGCAACCAGATGACTCTGGAATGGTGCGCATTGATGAGAAAACTCATTTGGGTGTAGCTATTGCAACTGACGCCAATGCCAACTGGTCATATTTAAATCCATACGAAGGCGCGAAGTTAGCTCTTGCAGAAGCTGCGCGAAACATCGCGACTGCGGGTGCGAAACCACTTGCTGTTACTAACTGCCTAAACTTCGGTTCACCGGAAGATCCAGGTGTCATGTGGCAATTTGCAGAATCTGTACGTGGACTTGCAGATGGTTGTTTTGAAATGGGATTACCCGTCACTGGCGGAAACGTCTCGTTCTATAACCAAACAGGAACAGTCGCAATCTTGCCAACACCAGTCATCGGCGTCCTTGGCGTTATTGATGATGTTCGAACACGTACACCAATGTCATTTGATCGCGCCGGTCTTGATCTCTATTTGCTTGGTGAAACAGAGAACCACCTTGCGGGTAGCGAATGGGCCTACATGCACAATCAGCGAGGCGGAGTTGCACCTATTGCAGATCTTCAACGAGAGATGCGTTTAATTGAATTGCTTGTTGCAGGTCGCACAAAGAAGATATTTACCGCGGCTCACGACCTGAGCCAAGGTGGACTTGCTGCAACACTTACTGAAATGGTTCTGCGATATAACACAGGAGCAACAATCCAATTAGAGAATGTTGGAATAGCGCTTTTAAGTGAAACTCCTGGACGAGTTGTTGTTGCAGTCGATCCCATGCAAACTTCTGCACTTACTCAAGAAGCTTCTTCACAGAAGATAGCTCTGACAAGGATTGGAACAACAGGCGGAGACGCTCTTGTTATCAACGGTGCATCGATTTCTCTTACTGAACTTCGCAGCGCACACACTGGTACTTTCCCAAAGTTGTTTGGATAAGTAGCAATGCGAGATCCGGTAATCATGGAAGAAGTGAAAGCAACTCTTACACTTTTGACAGAGCGCGCACCGGGTCGAGCAATCGAGGTACGAATTCCGCCGTATGCCGCGATTCAATGTGGTGAAGGACCAACGCACACTCGTGGAACTCCAGCAAATGTTATTGAAATGGATGCGCAGACTTGGTTGGCGCTTGCAAAAGGTGAGATGCAGTGGGCAGATGCGATGAACCAAGGAAAAATTATTGCCTCGGGAGTTCGAGCCGATCTCACATCACTTCTACCGCTTAGGATGCACCCATGAGCCGTCGCCCAGATGGATTGTTAAACCACAATATCCTTGATGCAGATAAAGGTCCTCAGGATGCGTGCGGAGTTTTTGGTGTGTGGGCGCCCGGAGAAGAAGTTGCAAAGTTAACCTTCTACGGGCTTTACGCACTTCAACATCGCGGACAAGAATCTGCAGGAATTGCTACCTCTGATGGCGAAAGAATTCTCGTCTATAAAGATATGGGCCTTGTTTCTCAGGTATTTACAGAGACGGATTTAGCTTCACTTGTCGGCAATTTAGCAATCGGCCACTGTCGTTACAGCACGACTGGTTCAAGTACATGGGTCAATGCACAGCCAACTTTGCGCCCTACCAAGTACGGAACTTTGGCTCTTGCACACAATGGAAATCTCACTAACACTGGCTCGCTTGCTGAGTTAGTGCAGAAACTTGAATCAGATGTACCAAAAAATGATCGAAGCGCAACTACTGATACAGAAATAATGACCGCTCTAATCGGTTTACAAGATGAGAAGAATGTTGAAGCCAGTGCACTTGCAGTCCTTCCAAAATTAGAAGGTGCATTCTCACTTGTATTTATGGATGAACATACTTTATACGCGGCGCGCGATCGTCATGGTGTCCGCCCACTTGTAGTTGGGAAGTTAGAACGCGGATGGGTCGTTGCATCAGAAACTGCAGCGCTAGATATCGTTGGTGCCGCGTTTGTACGCGAAGTTGAACCCGGAGAATTTCTTGCAATTAATGAAGATGGAATCCGTTCACAGATGTGGGCAACCCCCGAACCTAAAGGCTGCATATTCGAATATGTATATCTCGCTCGTCCAGATACAACTATTGCGGGCCAAGGTATTCACGCAGTGCGTGGAAGAATTGGACAGCGCTTAGCAATCGAAGCTCCTGTCGAAGCGGATCTAGTAATTCCAGTTCCAGAATCTGGCACACCAGCAGCAATTGGTTATGCGAAACAATCAGGGATTCCTTACGGCTTAGGACTTGTTAAGAATTCCTATGTCGGACGTACTTTTATTCAACCATCGCAAACAATTCGTCAACTCGGTATCAGACTCAAGCTAAATCCACTTCGCGAAATTATTGAAGGTAAGAGAATTATCGTTGTCGATGATTCGATAGTTCGCGGAAATACTCAGCGCGCCCTTGTGCGCATGTTGCGCGAAGCAGGAGCGCTTGAAATCCACGTTCGTATTTCTTCTCCGCCAGTTAAATGGCCATGTTTTTACGGAATTGATTTCGCTACTCGCGCCGAACTCATTGCCAGTGGCTTAGAAGTTGAAGAAATTCGTCGTTCGATTGGCGCAGATACTCTCGCCTACGTTTCAGAAGAAGGGCTTATCGAAGCCACAAACGTTGAAGAATCTAAGCTCTGCACAGCATGCTTCTCCGGTAAATATCCAATTGCGATTCCTACAGATATGTCCGATGGCAAGATGCGCCTCGAAATTACTGAGGTTCATAAGTAATGGCAACATATAAAGATTCAGGCGTTGATATTGATGCGGGAGACCGCGCAGTTGAATTAATGAAAACATCAATTGCGCGTGCCTCCAGACCAGAAGTAATGGGTGGAATCGGTGGATTCGCAGGACTTTTTGATGCATCGGCGTTGAAGGATATGGAGCGCCCACTGCTTGCCACATCAACTGATGGGGTTGGCACTAAGACTGAGATCGCTCGACTGCTGGGTAAATACGACACCATCGGTGAAGATCTTGTTGCAATGGTTGTCGATGATCTTGTTGTGTGTGGGGCCGAACCACTCTTTATGACTGACTACATTGCAGTTGGAAAAGTAATCCCCGAGCGCATTGCAGAGATCGTTGGCGGAATCGCGCGTGGCTGTGAAAAATCTGGAACTGCGCTAATTGGTGGAGAAACTGCAGAACATCCTGGCCTGCTTGATGAAGACGAATTTGATATTGCGGGCGCAGCAACTGGAGTTGTCGATGCAGATAAACAACTCAGCGCGGGAAAAGTTAAATCTGGAGATCTCATCATTGCAATGCCCGCGAGTGGATTTCATGCAAACGGTTACTCACTGATCCGTCATATTCTGCAGAGCCAGAAGTTAGATCTGACAAGAAAGTATGAAGGCTTAGATAAAACTCTTGGGGAAATCCTTCTGACCCCAACAGAGATTTACACTCTTGATTGCTTGGCATTAATGAAAGCTCAAGGAGAGAAACTTCGAACATTTAGTCACATCACTGGTGGTGGACTCGCAGATAACACTGCGCGTGTAATTCCCGCTGGACTTACCGCGAAATATGATCGTTCAACATGGTCGTTGCCTGCAGCGACAAGATTCCTTAGCAAAGTAGCTTCAGTTCCCGCCAGCGATATGGAACGCACTTGGAATTGCGGAATTGGAATGAGCGCAATTGTGGATGCATCCATTGGTGATCTCGTGATTCGCTCGCTTGCCGCACGGGGTATGCAAGCTTGGATTGCAGGAGTCGTTGAGCCTTCTACAGATCTGCAAGCTCCCCGTTCATACTTGGTATCTCAATACGGAGGATAGAAATCATGGCCAGTAAGTCAAAGATCGCTCGTCAGGCAGCTGCAAAAACAGATAAGAAAGTAAATTTCTATCTCATCGCTATTCCTGTACTTGGTTTCTTGATCAAGCTCATCACAATGATGAACACACCTAATGGTGGATGGTTGGGTGCTGATGGCGAAAATTATTTATCAGGTGTTGACGGCTTAATTGCACAAGGATATTTCTCAGATAAAAGCATTCTCTCGTATTGGCCAGCTGGTTACCCAATTTTGATTTGGTTTCTTACAAAAATAACAATCTCACATCTGCTCTGGGTTATTTCACTTCTTCAATCACTCTTCTACGCATATGCAAGTTACTACTTTGTTAAGCAACTTCGCGATACAAAATTGCGTCCATACATGTTCCTTATCGGAATCGTTCTGGCATTTAACCCAACACTTTCCTTAAGCTCTATGGCAGTCGGCTATGAAAGCCCAATTGCTGCTTGTATGTTGATGGTCGTTGGTTTGATTATGAAATCTAAGCAGAGCCCCGAGGATCGCGGTTTAGTTATTCGCGTCATTGGTGTTGGCGCTTTCTCTGCACTTGCTTCCTTCATGCAGCCTCGCTGGATTTTGACAACAATTGTTATTGCAATTGTGTGGGCGCTTATGTACAAGAGCCGCAAGGTTCAAGCACTGATTCTTGTTGGAGTTATTGGAGTAATGACAATCGCTCCTGCAATTCTTATGCAACGAAATATTGCTTCCATTGATAAAGCTGTGATTTCTACAAACCTTGGGGTCACCATGAATCTTGGTGCAGGTCCTGAAACAACTGGTGGATACAAGCACACCGGTCCAAATGTTCCGTGCGAACCAGTTCCGCCAGCAACAACTGTGACCGATAATGAAGTCGTTAAGTGCGTCATCAAGTGGTACGCCGGTCATCCAGTAAAAGCAATGAAACTCTTTGTTAAAAAAGGCTGGTACTACTGGTCTCCATGGTCAGGGCCATTTGCGAATGGAACAATGGCGCGTAACCCGTGGCTAAAAGTTAACCCAATTATGGATATTGCTCGCGGAAGCCAATCTGGAAATGACTTGGTCTACAAATCTGCTGGCAAAGTGATTTCTCTCATCTGGGGATTTGTATGCATCTCACTCTTCTTTATTGGATTCTTCTGGCTCAGATCAATGAAGGGCATTTACGCCAATCTTGCCTACGCATCCTTTATCCCAGTCGTAATTTCTTGGTTGGTATCGATGGGCACAATTGGTGACCACCGATTCCGAATCCCTACGATGTCTCTGAGCCTGTTCCTTCAGGTGATTGGCTACTTTGCCCTTCGCCATAAGGCTAAAACGCGCTCATTTGCCGTTGCTTTGGAGTCAAGCGCCAAGGCGCGATAACCTACGCGCCTGACACATTAGCTATTCGTAAGGAGGTCGCCCATGGGCCGCGGCCGTGCAAAAGCAAAGCAAACCAAGGTTGCTCGCGACTTGAAATACAACTCTCAGGAGATGGACCTCGATCGCCTCACCAAAGAACTTCATGGCGATGTTCCAAACCAGCAAAATCAGGATGATGATGATCCTTTTGCTGAAGGCAATTACATTCCGCGCGCGTGAGACCAACTCCGTACGTCGCGTCACTGCGAATTTACGAACCGCTTTCAGCATTTGAAACTATTGATCAAATCCGTTGGCAGAGTATTGATGCTTCAGCAGATACTCGCGCTGAAGAACAAGCGCTCGCACTTCGAAGATTAGTTTTTCCTGAACCACCTGCTGGTCGCCCGGATGGTGCACACGTTTTAGATATCAATAACAAACGTTATGTCGCACCGTGGTCGACAGCTACACGTTGCTGGGCGGCACTCGATGATTTCAAAGAATCACTTCCCTCTTCAGTAACTCAGTTCTTTGTTCCGTCATCACTGGAAGAAGTAATTACAACTGGCGTGGATTTACTCGAAGATCGCGTTCCGCACATCATCACAGAAACCTGGGTTATTCCTCCACGGTGGTTCTCATTGTTCACTGCTGAAGAGCGAACCCGTGGTGAAAATGAAGACGGTCCTTTCTGTTTTGCACGGACGACGATGGCAAAAGCCCGCGAACGCGCAACTCGATCCCACGAAATTGTTTTGCAAGCATTTGGCGATGGCCCGGTTGAACAAGAGATCGAAAACTTGCTCGATTGGCTCGAACTTTTCAACGATGAATCTCTCGTCGAACTTGATTACGGCGGATTGGCTTCATATCTGGATATTTCACTTCGCACGCAAGGCAAAGATGGATTAATTGATGACTCCTCCATCGAAGATGTTGCATTTAGCCTCTCGGGATTAGAAGTCGCAGATGGAGCAATCGCAGGTGAGGGATATGAACGGCTCGTTTCTCGTTGGCGAGCGGTGCAAGCTTTCGAATCTGCAATGTAGTAACCGAGTTCAGAGCTCAACGGCGTATTGCCACGAGCGTGCCAGTGGGGAATACTTCGCGACATAACGGCTCAAATCGGACACACCTTGGAGCCACGTTTTATGGGGGAATTTTATGAATCGTCTGCCTGATGCAGAGGTATTACTCACCCCTCGCGAAGTCGCTGATTTATTTGGTGTTGATCCCAAGACAGTTACACGTTGGGCTAAAGCAGGAAAGTTAACTTCCATTCGAACTCTTGGTGGGCATCGCAGATATCGTAAATCAGAAGTTGATGATCTTCGCCAGAATTATTTCAAGGCACAGAAGTAACAATTAATTAAGCTCATGAGTTATTCAATCGCGCAATTTTTCTTACTGGGATTTCTGACTCTAATCCTGGTTGGAATTATCACTCCACCAATTCGCAAATTAGCGCTAAGTATCGATGCCGTAGATGCCCCGACTCTTGCACGTAAAGCCCAGAAAGAACCAGTTCCTTACCTTGGTGGAGTTGCAATTGCAGTTGGAATTCTTGCCGCCTCCTATGGCTCACTACTTGCCGTAGATTTTTCGTGGCAGACCGTAAAGCTGGCAAGTTTTGTTTTGGTACCAGCTCTTGCAATTGCGCTGATGGGACTTTGGGATGATCTGCGTGGTCTAGAACCATGGCCACGACTTGTCGCACAAACATTTACCGGAATCATCGTTGCAGTCATTCTTACTGTTACAGACACAATGGGATTTGCATTCGATAACCACTTACTTAACTACTCAATCACCGTGCTCTGGATCGTGGGCGTCTGTAATTCAATAAACTTCTTCGATAACCACGATGGTGGCGCAGCAGGCACAGTTGCAGTAATTACTTTCTTCCTATTCTTAATCGCTTATGACCGCCAACAAGTTCTTGTAAGCGCTCTAGCAATCGTTACTGCTGGAGCCACTGCTGGTTTTCTTATCTGGAACCGCCACCCTGCCAAGATTTATATGGGCGATGCGGGTTCTTTATTTCTCGGCATCATCATCTCTGTATTAACAATTCGATTGAGTCCCGGGATTGTGCCGGCATATAAATCACTTGCGATTCCATTGTTTCTGATGGCTACTCCAATTCTTGACACAACCGTTGCAGTAATCTCTCGGCTCTATCGCGGAATTTCTCCATTCCAAGGCGGACGCGATC
>Ga0209191_1001687_pt1 | contig 14373 bp, 18 predicted proteins | sample S_130626_EF_Meta_FD_187320 | JGI IMG/M metagenome (GOLD analysis project Ga0209191, IMG submission 187320) | Freshwater microbial communities from Lake Simoncouche, Canada to study carbon cycling - S_130626_EF_MetaG (SPAdes) (version 2) | ecosystem: Environmental > Aquatic > Freshwater > Lake ... | reverse complement strand
TTGGAAGGTACCATTTCCGAAGTGCTTCCGGCCAATATGTTTAGAGTAACTTTGGAAAATCAACATGTGATTACCTGCTATACAAATGGCAGACTTCGCCAAAATAAAATCAAAATGATTCTGGCCGATCGAGTTCGGGTAGAAATGAGCCCATACGATATGTCCAAAGGACGTATAACATATAGGCTCTGATTGACAAATTGATCATTTGACTGTATAATACTAACTGTATTAATTAACTAAGGATCACAATGTCGTTTTCATTCACATACGAAGAGGTAATTCGGAAGCCAAACCCGATGGCTAAGATTAACCCTCTTAAACGTGGTACAGGAAAAACCGTGTCACTACAAGATCGTATTGACAAGCTAGAGCAAGCCGCTGTTTGGAAAAAAGCAATGAAGGCTTGGCAAATTGAAAACAAAAAAGTTGACATCAAGCGTATGCCCAAAGTGGCTATGGTTAAACTAGGCCAAATCGAAATTGATGAAGACATTCAACGCCAATTGGATGAAAAACATTGTGCTAATAAGATTGCCGATGTACAGTTATTTGATCCTGCATTGTTGCAGACCTTACAATGTATCAAAACTAGCAAAGGCAAATATAAAAGTGTAGACGGTCAGCATACTGCATCCACTGTTGCTGGACTTATATCTGCTGGTTATTTTGAAGGTGTCACTGACTGGCGTGAGTTTGAATTCCCTGTTCAGTATATCGAAACTGATAACCTTGCATTTGCTCGCCGTGCATTTAGCATCCTTAACGGCAAGGGCAAAAAGAAACAGTCAGCATATCAACAACTTCGTAATGCTGTTTTTATTGTGCGTATCGACAAAGATAAAACAGACGATGAAGATGTAGAACTTGAAAAGAAAGTAGCTGTTGCTGAAAGTCATAATTGTTTCCCGGTTGAAGCAGACAGTGACTTGGCTAAGTACCCGGGCACATTTACTAACATTGCCACATTTAAAACTCTTAATGAAAGCGAACTTGAAGTAGCTTGCGGGTGGCACAACAAATACTTTCATTACGAAAGTGCTCACGTAAGTTTATTTTTTATCTATCGTGATTTATGTCGACAGTTTGACAGTGCTAAACTTAAACTAACGCCTAAACTGCAAGAAGAACTTGCCGCATTGGTACAAAACTTGTTTGGTAATTTGTCACAATTCCAAGAGTCAGTTACAGAAGCTCACCGCCGATGGACTGTGAAACGTTACGGCTACCAAGCCAACTGGGACGACGATGCTTATGCCTGTGCTTTAATTCAATTGTATCAACACTTTGGTGGTAAGGAAAAAGTTGCTCCTACACTGCTAGATCACTTTGACGGACTAATTGAATTCTTCGATGAAGATATTTTAAACTTGGCCTAATAATGTATTATTTCTATTTGATTGAATCATTAGGTGGTAGAGCAGGCTTTGGTATCGCCCAGGATATCAAAGAGCGTAATAAACAATACTGCTCTCATGCAGGTGGTATTGTTAAGATGCAGGTCTATAGTGGACTACGTGCTCATGCCAAGGCACTAGAAAGAACAATCAAAACTCAGTACGTTGATAATATTTGGATTATCGAAGAATGGAAAACGGAATGGCTAAATGACAATATTCCAATGAGCGAACTGAAAGAATACGTTGATTCGTTGATTGCAGAACGTCATTTTAGACTTAAATTAATTGTACCCAATTACGATTTTACACAAGGCAACATTGAAGAAGGAAAACTAAATGAAAGTAGTTAGCATATCAGATAAGAGTAAAGAAAAAAAGAAAGCGGATCTTTTAGAGATTCTTGATCATCTACGTGCCCAAGTAGAAGAAGGTACCATAACAGAGTTTGTGGCCGCCAGCATAGACGAAGACGGTGATGTACAAATACATGCGGCCTGTGCAGATTTTCCGGGTGCGGTTGGCCTGTTTGAAATTGGTAAACATATTCTAATTACACAGGACGCATAATGGCCAGCTTGAAAGACATGCCGTTTACAGTAGTAGAGGCATTGACCTTTGCCTGTTGTATCTATAGAGAAAAAGGCTATACCAGCACCAGCAGTTATACGGCAGGGGATCAGCAGAGTTATACTAACAAGGACATGCTGACCTTTGAACTCTTGCCGCAATTAGCTGGTAGTACATATCTCTTAAAGTTTACACCTACAGTAGAGGACATCGATCAAGCATTAGCTATTATCAAACACTTTCGCAAACTTAGCTTTGGTGTTATTGGTGACACACTTAATGACTATATGGGCAGAGTCTTTGGGGTTACTCAAAACGAAAATATTACTATGAAGGACTTTGGAGTATTGGCCAGTGTTCCTCAAGTATATGATAGAGAGATTAACGAGAAACAGGTTAAGGCCGCAATTAAAGATACAGTAAAAGCCTATCTAGGACAAGAGGGCGATACCATTGTACTTAACATTCGGTATATACAAAGCAAGCCCGTACCACAGATTGGATGCTTTAGCCATACTGCCATTACCGATGGCAACTATTTGGTGAGTTTTTTGAGTAAAGAACTGTTGGGTATTGCAGGATCTAGCCAACAAATACGAGCCAAAGTAAAGAAACATTCGGTAAACTTTACCTCCAAAACACCCGAAACACAGTTAAATTATGTCAAAGTACTTGACAGAGAGTTTGTTTGGCTGTAAAATATAATTTTAAACAGAAGGAATATCATGAGCGATCCTTGCTACACAGTTATTAGTACCTTAGAAGACCACCCTAGTCGTTTGAATAAAGAAGCTATTGTTTTGGCACAAGCTGAAATGGCCAATGATGAGTTTTTTCAAGGATGCCGATTAGCATTGGATCCAATGATTACTTTTGGTGTTAAACAAGTTCCGGAGAAAAAAGATGAAGACGGGCCTGGGTTCAATTGGGATAGTTTTATTGTGCTTGCTGGCGGTCTACGCAATCGCAACCTCACCGGCCACGATGCTCGCGATGCCATTGCTGAAGCCATAAAGCAGTCAACTAAAAATGAATGGAATGGCTGGTACCGCCGCATACTGATCAAAGACCTGCGTTGCGGAACTAGTGAAAAAACCATCAACAAAGTAGTGGAGAAGAAATATGCTGACTATGCTATTCCTGTATTCAGTTGTCAGCTTGCTCACGATAGTGCTAATCATGAGTCAAAGGTATCGGGTAAAAAACTCATCGAAGTTAAACTCGACGGAGTTAGAGTTATTACTATTGTACGGTGTGATGGTCGGGTGGATATGTTCAGTCGCAATGGTAAAGAACTTGTTAATTTTCCGCACATTGTAGAACAAATTTCAGCAGTAGTTAAAAAAGCACCCCCTAAATATGATCTAGTGCTAGACGGTGAGATTATGAGTAGCAGTTTTCAAGACTTAATGACACAGGTGCATCGCAAGAGTGATGTCAAGGCTAATGATGCGATTTTAAATCTATTTGACATGTGTCCATTGACTGCCTTTGAACAAGGTACTTGGGATAAAAGTCAGACCCTTCGCAGTCAAATGGTGCAGGCATGGGTAGAAAAGAATCACACAGACTTACCTAATGTTACTTGTCTTGCCAACGAACTAGTTGATTTAGATACTGCCGAAGGTCAGTTGCGTTATAAAGAAATCAATGCACAGGCAGTCACAGGCGGATATGAGGGCATTATGATTAAAGATCCAGAAGCTGGATACGAATGTAAGCGTAGTGTAGCGTGGCTTAAACTTAAACCATTTATTGAAGTCTCTTTGGAGGTTAAAGATGTTGAAGAAGGTACAGGAAAAAATGTTGGACGTCTCGGCGCTCTTGTTTGCGAAGGTGTTGACGATGGTAAATCTATTTCAGTCAATGTGGGAAGTGGTTTTACTGATGATCATCGCATTGAGTTTTGGGCTAGCAGGACTTTACTCCCTGGCAACATTGTAGAAGTCCGTGCAGATGCAGTAACACAGAATCAGGACGGTACATATAGTTTGCGCTTTCCACGTTTTAAAGGATTCCGTGGTTTTGAACTCGGAGAAAAAATATGACAGATGTTAGCAGAGTCACTGCTCAAAATGCAGAAATGTATCGACAAACAGAAATTAAAAAGTTGGACAAGCGACACGAAGAACTTCGCATAGAAGAACAGCGTGTAAAATTAAATATCAAAGCTAATGAAGAAGCAAGGATTGATATGAATCGCCGGATGAATCGTCCTGGACAAAATATAGATAAAATAGCATGAATATTACAGCTCACCAAAGTAACATTAGGACCATTCGACAAGGTGATCCTAAGTTTACGCTCAAAGACAAGTTTGTCACCTGCCCCAGAGCCGGTTTTGAAATTAGTCAGCGATGCCCGGAAAATTATCGTAGTTTGATTCAAGAGTGTATTCAGCACGGTTGGCTTAAACCTGTAGCACATGTATATGGAAAAGAACTTACAATGGACGCACTAAGATGAAACAAGAACTAGATAAACTGTTGTGTGAGAAGTATCCAAAGATGATGGTGAACCGCAACAAGAACATGCAGGAAACTTGTATGTGTTGGGGTTTTGAATGTGGAGATGGTTGGTACAATATTTTGAATCAGCTTATGGGCAATATTCAACATCACATTGATTGGAAAGAGAAACAGCATAACTGGGCTGTTAAGTATAACGAAACAGCTGGAGCTGGTAAAAGTGGCAATGCGGAATTGTTTGCAGATTTGGTTGCTAAGGAGTATGCAGACAAGCCAACTATCAGTGCAGAGTATATCAAAGAGCGTTGCGAGGAAATGATTAAAAATCCTCTACGTGATGTTCCAGATTTAATTCCACAAGTGACCTTGGACCAAGTTAAAGAAAAGTTTGGTACACTGAGATTTTATTACTCAGGTGGAGATGATTATATCAGAGGACTTGTTAGCATGGCGGAATCAATGTCTGGCGTTACTTGCGAAGGTTGTGGCAATCCCGGTGAAAGCCGAGGTGGTGGTTGGATACATACCTACTGCGGAGCATGTGAAGAAAAGCGTGAAGCAGAACGAGCTGAATACGCAAAGAAAAATGGCTTTGAAGAATGACGCACAGGGGCATTTAGGTTCCATACCAGTAAAGCCCACGTTTGAGATTATGGTAATAGATGGCTTTGCACATCGAATCCACAAGACGGTAGTACACAAGTTTACAATGGGCGATGTCGAAGACCCGGACTTGTATGCCGCCCAGCCATTGTTAGATTGGCAACATAGTGAAATGGGCGAATGGGTTATGTCTAGAGCAGTTGATACTCCCGAATGGCATAGGCATGCTGATGTAATGAGCTATGGATATCAATATGCAGTCGTTGCCAAACTAAAAGAAAAAGATTACACCTATTGGATCCTTAAATGGGGTAATGATGTTGACAAAAAACGTTAAATGTAGTATAATACTAATATGAAAATCAAACTTGTATCAGACTTGCATTTGGAGTTTAGTGATATTAACATTACTAATGACGACAACTGCGATGTCCTTATCCTAGGCGGCGACATTATGATCGCACAGGATCTACACGATCATCCTGAGCCAAACAATACTAGGGATCAAGCCGCCATCGCCAACGGCACTGGTTTGGGTCGTAGACAACAAGCCGCTCAAAAATTCCGTGACTTCTTGAAACGTTGTAGTTTTCAGTTTCCACACGTTATCTATATTGCCGGAAACCATGAATTTTATAATGGAAAGTTCTACGCAGGCATCGATTACCTACGTGAAGAGTGCTCCAAGTATCCCAATGTCTACTTTTTAGAGCAAGACATGAAGATTATTGACGATGTAGTATTTGTGGGTGGAACACTTTGGACTAATATGAACAAGCGTGATCCGCTTACAATGCATGCCATTGAAGGTATGATGAACGACTTTCGTATCATAAAAAACGACAAACGAAACTATGCCTCTATGAGTGCGTTAGATGTTGCTATTCGCCACGACAAGACTCTTGCTTACATCAAACTGATTGTCCAGGAAAATAAGGACAAGCGGTGTGTTGTAGTCGGACATCATAGCCCAAGTTTTCAAAGTTGTCATCCGAGCTATGCTCATGAAACACTGATGAATGGTGGTTACCATAGTGACTTGAGTGAGTTCATCATGGATCACCCACAGATCAAACTGTGGACACATGGGCATACTCATCATCCTTTTGATTATGTCATAGGCGAGACCCGTGTGGTATGTAATCCACGCGGTTATGAAAACGATGGTTACAGCGAAGACACAGGCTGGAACCCTAACATTGTATTGGAAGTATAATGAAAATTGGACTTAGTTATAGCCGTTGCGTTAGAGATATCGTTGACGGCAAAGTAGATATTGATGATGTATTAGTGCTGATCACTCGTACAGATTTTGACCCGCATGATAATGATCAGTGGCAGGGCATTTGGATCGGCTACGGTGGCGGTACAGACAACGGGTACACTACCGGATTCTTCAGTCAAAGCAATCCCGAATGGGCAGGATATCATGATGAGGATATATTCCGTAGTGTCAGCATTGAACTTTGGGAAAGAGGTCTATTCCATCAGCCACGTAAGTTTGGTGCTCATCCTAGTCGTCGTCCCGAGATCTGGTTAGAAGCGGTCTTGCCTAGTAGTGAACTAGAACGTAATCCGGCGGCTAAAAATGCATGGGACAAGTTCCAGATGATTGCAGGGTTGACTAATGTTGCGTTGGATGACAAGTACAAATGATTAAAGGCTTAATGGGTAACCAAGGAGTTATCGTAAGTGGAGGCGATACAGCTTTACCTTACGTTAACCCAAATCCTAACAATCCAATGACTGGAATGTTACGTATTAACAACACAAACATTGAAGTGTTTAATGGTAGCAGTTGGCAAATGATATCTAGCAGTTATGCCACTGTGAGTTTAGATCCAGAAACACAAGATCTATTACAGTGGGTACGTACTCAAAGAACACTAGAGTTAAACAGACAAACACTAATGAAGAATAATCCTGCACTTGAAAAGGCCTATGAAGCTATGAAACGTGCAGAAGATAACTTTGATATACTTGCAACTATTGCTGGAAAGTACGAACATGTCGAACGTTAGAACTAGATACGATGATCACTGTACCGTTAAAAACGTTGCAAGTGGTAAATCAGTAGAAGCTGAAATACTGGCCTTTAATGAAGGGCGTAATCTAACAGTGGTCTTGAATAAGAGTGTAAAAGTTCTTATGAATTGGAATGGTCGAGCATACGAAGGTCGTATGGCCGGTATGGATTTTACAAGTGCTGGACCCAAGGGTCAACAATATTCGGAGGGAAGATGAGTAATGTATTAGAAGTAAGTGATTGGATCAAAGACTTTGAGTTAACAGCAACCTACGAAGAAAAACCCGATACGTATAAGTTTGATCTATTAGAAGCGGCTGTTGTTTTATACGACCATGCTCCGGCATTTTTAAGCATTGAAGAACCAAGAGTATTAGATGCTATCGATCAAAAGATTAAAGATCGTGCAGAAGCCATTCGCAAGTTTTATACTAAGCAATGGTTTTGGAACTCACTGTCTAGTAATAGAAGCATGAGCTCATTCCGTCAACGTGCTCACTATCTGTTAGAAAGTCGAACTCGAGAGGCCCTAAAGAAGGATATAGGTATATACGTAAAACTGCCATGGTTCTACGAGGAAGATATGATCTATAACGAGTTTAAAAAGATGCTAAAAACAACACAAGATATTCCCACTATCAATCATGTCAAGGGTAAGGTACATGTCACAGTGACTTTCTTAAAGACCACAAACGGTTGGCAGGGCAAACGTCGATCAACTCGCTATTGGTTTAAAGACGATGCAGAATATTTGTACTGCGTCGATTTAGAAATGGCTAACCCTTTAATGGGCATGTTTGACGACGCAGTCAAAGAACGTGGAACTTGCTCATTCGAAACACTCATTCAAACTGATCGTATTGATCGGTTGTATTTTTACAAACTTAATCAATTTAAACTCTTAAAGGAAAACAATGCCTAATCTAGTACCAATGGTAGTTGAATCTACCAACAAAGGCGAACGTGCTTATGACATTTACTCACGCCTATTAAAGGATCGTGTAATCATGTTAGACAGTGCTGTTGATGACCATTCAGCTAGCATTATTGTTGCACAGTTGTTATTTCTTGAATCAGAAAGTAATGAAAAAGACATTTACTTTTATATCAACAGTCCAGGCGGAGTTATTACCTCTGGTATGGCCATATATGACACTATGCAGTTTATCAAACCCGATGTCTGCACCATTGTTATGGGTCAAGCCTGTAGCATGGGAAGTTTCTTAGCACAGGCGGGTGCGGCAGGCAAGCGTTGGATGTTACCATATGCTCGTCACATGATTCATCAGCCTTCGGGCGGTGCTCGTGGTATGCAAAGCGACATTGAAATACAATACAAAGAGATCACCAAAATGAAAAACATCTTGACTAAACTCTATGTCAAACACAATACCGCAGGAAAGACCTATCAAGACTTTGAGCGCGACATGGATCGCGATACATTCATGTCAGCAGAAGAAGCATTGGCCTACGGTTTGGTTGACAAGATCATCGACAAACGTCCATGACCTTACTCTATGAAAACGGTTGGGAAACCGTTGAGACTTTCGACTTCAGTAGTTTAATCACTGCTGAAGATCAAACACTGGCAATGGCCAATATTGATCAGGTCATTGCCAACGGCGACTACTTTAAAAATAGTCCTCCGTATCAAACTAACATTAATATCTTTAACCATCCAGGTGAACACTGGTTAAAGTTTAGAATGAGCTTTACATTCAGTTGTTTTATGTATCTAAAGAAAGAAGTAAAGATTGATCAAATACAGTCTTGGAGTTTTAGGACTTCAAATGCCACTGTGGAGAATCGAGATGAGCTTTGGCACACACATCAGTACGGGACTGAACGGGCCTTGTCTGGTATTTGGTATTTACATATTCCAGATGATGTAGAAGATACAAAACAATGTGGAACTGAGTTTGCGGTTAACGGTGTAGAAAATCCAGAACGTTGGGTCGCAGAACCGCAGAATTTTAGTTGGTTAATCTATCCTGGCAAACTTTGGCACAGACCCATGCCTCCACAATCTAGCAAGAATAGATTTATCATTGCCGCAGATATGATATTTTAAGGAACATATGACAAATATTACAGAACTAGCAGACTTTAACGACACCTGGTACTCAACAGCCGATGAAGAAGAACGTAAACTGTTCCGCGAATGGCTTTTGGGCATACTCAACATGCATGAAAATGTTGAAGTTACCTTTAAGAAAGTAGATGGGACTATTCGTGAAATGAAGTGTACGCTCAAAGAAGGCATTCGTCCAGAAGTAAAAGATCCAAAAACTTCAGATACATTATGCACAGTTTGGGCAACAGATGTCACTGCATGGCGTAGTTTCAAGTTCGAAAACATTACCAAAATCAACTTTAGCCTCTAAGTTGAGCCCAAAAGAGCTTGACAAAGTGGCCGTTTGACTATATAATATGTTTATTGTTTAGTTAACTTAGGAGCAAAAATGGCAACAAAGACAGCAACAAAAACTCGTGTAACCAAAAAGCAAGTTACAGCCCACCGTACTCGTGCAGTTAAAGATCACAGTCCTGTTTGGGAAGGTTGCGAGACTTGGGATGACAATACATTCCATCGCCATTTTAAACGCTCAATGGACTACTATCGCTTAGAAAGCGAAATTAAAACTTACAAGCCCACTGTTATCAAGTGGATGGAAACTGTAGGTTGTACCAAAGCAGACATTGCGGCTTTTAAGAAAGTCAAAGATAACCGTATTAGTACCACAATGGGTGCTGTTGCCGCCTGTTTGAATCGCGGTATGACTCCACAACGTGCTGGTTTCAATAGTGGACGCGATACCGCGGCCTGGATGAGAGCGGAGATCGTTAAAGTTCTTGCTGAAGGCAAAAATGATATTGACCCAGAAACACTAGCCGCTGAAAAAGAAGCCAACAAGAAAGAAGTCTACACACCTAGCATACAAGAACGTCTGCGTGAAGTTGCTCTAGGCATGACTGAAGAACTTGAAAATGCCTATCAGGCCTTTAATGATGACCCAGAAAACTTTGATCCAAAAGCATTTAAGGTGTTGAATTTGCTCAAAGGTAAAGGCGCTAAGGCCGCACACGCTCGTATTATCCGTGACTTCTATGCTCGTGATTTGGCAGAGCTTGAAGAACTTGCCAGCGGTAAAGCAGACGAACAGTTACGTGAAGGTTACAGTCATCGTAGCAAAAAACAAGTCAAGGCATTTATTGCGTTCTTAACTGAGATTCAAAATGCCTGCGAAATGTTGGCACAAGAAGCCAAAGTTAATCGTGCGCCACGTGCTAAGAAAGCTGTACCAGCAGAAAAGATTGTGGGCAAGCTCAAGTATATGAAGACTAACGAGCCTCTAAAACTTGTTAGTATTAACCCTGCAGATATTTTGGGTGCAAAAGAACTGTGGGTTTACAACACTAAGAACCGTAAAATTGGTCGTTATGTGGCTAAAGAGTACGGCGACCTTAGTGTAAAAGGTACTAGTATTATTAACTTTGATGAAAATCTCAGCATACAAAAGACTGTTCGCAAGCCAGAAGATAAACTCAAAGAGTTTAAAGCCGCTGGTAAGGTTGCATTGCGTAAGTTCTTAGATGACATTAATGCTACAGATACCAAGTTAAACGGCCGTCTTAACGAAGAAACAGTACTGCTTAAGGTACAATAAAGACTGTTTATGCGTTCGTAAAACAAGTTTACAGGCATAGATAAATACTCTAAAGTGGAGTATTTCTATGTCTGTGATTAGTGCTGACGCATTTAGAAGAATTGTTTTAGTTGATAACCTTGGTACGACCCAACCCGTTTTACGAGCAGATGACCGTAATGACGTATTAACAATCCGTGCAGGCACTGGCATTTCAATTCAGAAAGATGAAGGAGATGTAAACGCCGGATTTACAATCTATAATACAGGTGAGCCGGGACCTACTAGTATTGACGATATACTAGAAATTCCAACAATTGGAGAACGTCCACAACCAGCGGGCGTAAGCTGGAAGCCAATGGAGCTTGGTAAGTTAACTGTTCAAGATTACTTGCCCGATAACCTAACAAAAACAACAAAGATGTTCTACACCGGACACGGTGTACAGGCTCCTACTAACAGTAGTCTCTCCCTAACTGTTGCTGGTACAGGTACAGTTATTGTAGACGGCACTTCAGCATTGCGTTTGCCAGTTGGCGACATTGCTAGTCGTCCGGGAACTACAATCGGCACAGTACAAGCAGGTCAAATACGTTTCAATTCCGAGATACCAAGATTTGAAGGCTATGATGGTCGAGGTTGGAACACTCTGGGTGGTGTAAGTAGTATTGATGGCGGTACAACTATTGCACCGGATCCTACATTACCCATACTAAACTTTAATGCTAACGGCTACCTAGTGGCCACAATGAGTAGCTTAAACACAAAAATCTTTAGTCCGGGACTTGTAATCCCAACTGGAACTACTGCTGAACGTCCGCCTGCTATTGTTGGACAGATTCGTTTCAATACGCAAAACACTCAGTTTGAAGGATACAATGGTAGTGGTTGGTCAAGTCTAGGTGGGGTTCGAGACATTGATGGCAACACTTACATTGTTCCGGAACTAGGCCCAGGTACAAATGAAAATACCCTATACTTTGTAACCAATGCTAATCTAGCTCTTACTCTAGACGGCAGTAGACTGTCTTTACAAAATGGTCGTTCTCTAATGTTTAGAGAAGGCATTGCCAGCGGCAATCAAACTGCAACTATTGCACCTCCAACAAATATTACATCAAGCTACACTCTTAAATTACCAACTAGTCTCGGATCAGCTGGTAGTGTATTAGGAGTTGATGGGTCAGGACAACTAGAATTTGTCAATGCCGATTCGAGTGCGGGTAGTAAGATCAACGTATCTGAACTATTTGGTGACGATAACAATGACGGATTTAGTCGCCCTGTTAGAACATTAAAACGTGCTCTACAAATAGCATCGGGTTATGTTTACAGTCCGACATTTATCTATGCAGAAGAAGTATGTCGACGCGATGCTGGACTCATTATTGACAGTTTGGGTTGGGACCTAGTAACAGGATCCAACTGGAGATCGTTAAAGAGCGGCCTTACTTATTTTAATGCCACGGCATTGCCTGTTATAACAACTCAACGTCCCCAAACAATACAGGCTGTTTCTTTCTTAAAACGAAAAGTATTAGACCTAGTAACAAGTGAACCAACAGTTACTAGCACTCTTACAAGTTTATCAAATGAGATTATTGATATATTAACTAATGGTGTTGGCGCGGCAAATGCTGTATCAATGCCCGCACTAGCAGGTACACCTAGTGGTGTTGAAAACGCTAAGAACTTACTGTTAGCTAATACTAGTTTCCTAGTAGCAGAAACTATTGCATGGATCAATTATCAAGCGGCAAACAATATTGCTCCATTTGACAAGAGCATTAGTTATGATGAAACTAAATGTCGTAGAGACACTGGATTAATTTTAGATGCTGTGGGTTTTGACCTAGCACTAGGAACAAACTATAATGCTGTAACTACTGGACTAGCATATCAAAGATATTCTTATACAACACTACCATCACAAAAAACAGTAACTCTTTCTGCTATACAATTTGCAAAAACTAATACTCTAGCACTTGCAGGAGTTAGTGCTGATGGAACTGCTACTACTAGGGCGGGTGCGGCATTTAATGAAATTATTGATATTATAACCAATGGTGTAGTTCAAACAGCAACGGCCGCTGATGCATTAATATTCCCAACACCGACTGGAGCAAGCGCAAATAAAACTAATGCAAAAGATCAACTAATAGCCAATAAAGATTTTTTAAAAGCAGAAGTTATTGCATGGTTAAATTTAAACTACCCGTCTGTTGGATTTGACCCTGCTCTATGCAGTCGAGATATGGGATACATTATTGATGCCCTATGTTATGATGTGTTGTATGGCGGCGATAGTGCAAGCATTCAAGTTGCTCAAACATATTTTACAGGCAGTGGCGCACAAGTATTACCATTGTTTCAAAGAGCCGCAACTGTGGCTGCATTTAATAGACTATCAGAAATTGCTCAACAGGTTATTATAAAAGACGAAGTAGTACCAACTGCTGGTAATACTGTCAGTCAAGATATTATTAACCCTGCAGGAACTACAACTGAATCGAATATAGTCTTTACACTGATCTCATATATTACTAGTTCTATTGCTAGTAATACAACTGCTGGATTACCAAGTGTAACTTATCCATCAGTTACTTGGTCAGATGCCGGCCTACAAACTGCAAAGTCTGCTATTGCATCTGCTAGATCAACTATTATTAATGATACTATTATTAATATTAACGCTAGCAACCCGTTTACCTATGACAGTGCCAAGTGTGCTAGGGATACTGCCTTTATTGTCAACTCAGTCGCATACGATTTAATCTACGGTGGTAACAGTCAAAGTCGAGACGCTGGCTTAAAATATTATAGTAATGTAACTGGTCTAACTCTAATTGGATCTCAAAATGCCCAAACTGCGTCGGCAATAGAAAGACTTAGAGCAGTTTCAATTCAAGTTGCACAAAATATTTCGATTGTTAAAACATCAGGTAATGCACAAAATCAAGTATCGGGTTCTGCAGGCAGTAGCGGTGCGGCTGCAATTATTTCAGCAAGGCTATCAGAAATTATATCAGTTGTCAGTGCTGGAACAAGTTATGCCCCAACATTGGTAGATCCAACAGTTGCAATAGATCCAGCATTAGGTCTCATACAAACAAAATTAGACAATGCTAAAGATCGTATTGCTGATAACGTAGTTGCGTTTACTAGCAAATACAAACCAAACGGTAAGAAGATTGTAGTGCAAGTTGCCGCTGGTAACTATGTTGAAGACAATCCTGTTATTATTCCAGACAATACAAGTGTGTTAGGAGCAAGTCTTCGTGCCTGTGACATTCGTCCGTTAAACGCTAACCAAGACATGTTCCGTTTACGTAACGGTGCCTACTTTGGCGAGTTTACTTTCCGAGATGCAGTTGATACGGCTGGTGTGCCAACATTTACATTTGACTATGCTACTGCGTTTGATGATGCCACTGACATTTACACTAGTCGTCTTGGTTATACTAATATGCCTATTAGTAAACCTATTATTACTGTATCTCCATATATTCAAAACGTTTCCATCTTAAGTTTCTTGGGTGGTAACGGCGCAAAGGTTGACGGTAACCTAGTTGAAACTCCTAACATTCCGTTGATTAGAGAAACTGCTGAATTCCCATTAAGTGGTCCAGCACCTGAACAAGGTAAGTCATTTGTTGCTAACG
>Ga0209191_1001681_pt1 | contig 14390 bp, 5 predicted proteins | sample S_130626_EF_Meta_FD_187320 | JGI IMG/M metagenome (GOLD analysis project Ga0209191, IMG submission 187320) | Freshwater microbial communities from Lake Simoncouche, Canada to study carbon cycling - S_130626_EF_MetaG (SPAdes) (version 2) | ecosystem: Environmental > Aquatic > Freshwater > Lake ... | reverse complement strand
CCTTCTTCTCATATAGCATTGCGTGAATTGCCACACCGAGTTCGAAATACTTCGACGCCCAGCCGGCTTCGGCCCAATCGATTAGCACCGCGCGCTCTTGCTGAAAGACCACGTTCGACAGGTGGCTGTCGCTGTGAACAAAAGTTATGTCTTCGCGAGAGAGTTCGTGAGACTTGAGCGCCTTTGCAATCGAACGCGCATACTTCACCAACTCGGGTGAGTAGTCGGCCGCGTTAGTCTTTGAAAAAATCGGCTTCAGCATTCTCGCTGAATTCCATTCGGCAAGTTTTGATTTGCCCTCACGTTCGAAGGAGAGATGCAGCTTGCGATGCGCATCGGCCAGCATCTTTGCGTGCTTCGTGAGCATGTTGTTTGCAACAATTTCACCCTCGACATAGGCATAAGAAACCATGTCGTATTGCCTTAGCGGTTGACGATTCAAAACCGTTGGAGCAGAAATCTTTTTGTTTCGAAGCAGAATTAGATTGTCAATTTCTTTATCGAGCAGCAGAACGAGTTTCTTGTTCTTGCGCACGAACTTATAGACGCGCGAAAGGCGCTTGTTGATTACAGTGATGGCTTCGAAGCGGCTGCGCTCAACTGAAAAACTCTCTGGCTCGTCGAGTCGATAAAGCGCCGTGCGAATCTCACGGGGTAGTGAGTCAAACGAAACCGTTCTTGCCATACCTTTAGTTTAAGGGCAGCTTGATTTCGAGTTTTAGCCCACCGAGCTCGCTGGGACCAATCGACATTTGGCCACCGTGAGCTTCAACGATCGATTTCATGAGCGTCATGCCAAGCCCTGTGCCACCGGTCTCGCGGCTGCGCGACTCATCAAAACGCCTGAAGCCTTGAACACCCTTGGCATAGGCGTCTTCGGGCAAGCCCTTGCCAGCATCTTCGATGGTCAAAACCGCTACTTTTCGCTCTGCCGCAAGGGTTAGGCGAACCGCGTCTTTGCTCGAGGTGTGGCGCATGATGTTGCCGGTGGCGTTATCTAAAAGCCGCTGCAGCAATTCGGCCGAGCCCAAAACGCCAAGCTGGGCCAATTGGGTGTCAATCTTGCGTTTTGGCGAGGTTGCCTGGAGGTCTTCGGCGGCAGCAGCCACGAGAGGTGCCAGCTCAACCCTGGCGAAGGTGTTGCTAGACACCGAGCCAACCTCGGCCAGTTGCAGCAGGCTGGTGATGGTCTCGTCCATGCGGTTGACCTGCTCAACAATGCGACCATAGGCCCGTTCGCGCTGGTCTGCGCTGGTCTGCGCGCCAGACTTAGCAAGCAATTCGGCATAGCCCTTGATCACGGTGAGCGGGGTGCGTAACTCGTGCGAGGCGTCACCCATGAAGCTCTGCATGCTTTCGCGGGTCTCGCGCTCTTGGTCGGCCGTGCCGGCCAAGGTCTTGATGACCGACTTCAGGTCGCGGCGAATCAGCACGGTTATTGCGGCACCGGCAAGAGCAATTGTGATTGCCGAAACGAAAATCAGCATCGACAAGTTACTCAATCGAGCAAGTTGTGCCGATTCGGTTGAAGTTGCAATCAATAGAAATTCGTTGCCACCCATGTCAACGGCACGAAGTTGATATTCGATTGGACCGGAAACTACTACCGCCTCGGTCGAAGCCGACTTAAGAATCGCCGCCGCAGGTGCAACATCGATGCTTACAGAGCTCTCGCTGATGGTGGTGATGTTTTTATCCATATCGACAAAAGCCAAAGTCAGAGGAGTGTCAATCTCATCTGCAATCACAAGTGCAGAACTCAAAGTGTCGTTGCTGTTTGCAATTCGGGTTGCGGCGTTGTCTAAAACCATTTCGGTTCGTTGAAGTTCGTTTGCATAGTTGAGTTCGACCATCGCGTAGCCGCCACCGATTAGCGCAATGGAAAAGACGGCAACCGCACTCAGCGAAAGCTTTGTTATTAGTTTCACTGGCCGGCTTCTATCTGAAAGCCGATTCCGCGAACAGTCTTGATTCCCTGCCAGGTTTCGGTGTGTATTTTTTTGCGCAGATAAGAAATGTAAGTGTCGAGCACCGTAACGTTTGTGTCCCAGTTGATTCCCCAAACCGAATCAAGCAATGCGCCCTTGGTTGCCACGCGACCCTTGCGCTGCATCAACTCTTGCAACAACCGAAACTCGGTTGGTGACAGCTCGATTGCAGCGCCGTCGACAGTTACCGTGTGCCCATCTTCGTCAAGGCGCACCGGCCCGATTTCTAGAACTTCGTTTGAAGACTTGAGCAGGTGTTTGAGTCGTGCTTCAACGCGCAACATAAGTTCTTCGAGACCAAATGGCTTGGTCACGTAGTCATCGGCACCGGCGCGAAAGCCGACTGCAACATCTGCACGGTCGCCGCGGGCGGTTAGCAAAATCACCGGGGTCTCGTCGCCGGTTGCCCGCAGTCTCTCGAGCAAATCAAAGCCGTTCACCTTTGGCATGTTCACATCGCTAATGATTAGGTCGAAGTTGCCCTCGTAGATCTCGCGAAGCGCCGCATGCCCGTCGGCTGCCGTGGAGGCCGCGTATCCCTGCATTCGTAAGGCATCCGCAAGCATGTCGCGAACGCCTGGCTCATCGTCAATAACAATGATGTTTGCCTTAGCCATACTGACCTCCTGGCTTGAGTCTAGGTAGGCCCAGCGGGGTGGGCAATCTTCTAACCCTCTGCCCATGGTTTTCTAAGACTTTTCTAAGAACCGCTATGCGAACCTTTGGGTGTCATGTTTTACAACTCTGAGGAGAGTCACCAAATGTCAGCAAAGAAATCCTTCGCAGCAGTCGTTCTGAGCGCAGCACTTGTGCTCAGCGGATCTGTAGCAGCAATGGCAACTGAGAGCACCGAAGTCTTAGCTCCGGTTTCAGCTCCGGCTGCATCACCAACCCCAAAGGCTAAGCCTTGGCAAGAGTACAAAGCGGCAATGGCCACTTTCAAAACCGCGATGACTCAGTTCAAAGCCGAGCGCATCACATTCGAAACCGCAATGAAGGCACACCGCACCGCGATGACCGCCTACATGACTGCTAAGAAGCCAATCAACGATGCTTTCAAGGCAACTGTAGATGCAGCGCGCGTAACTTTGAAGGCCGCGCTAGCTGCAGCAACTACTAACGAGCAGAAGTCTGCTGCCTACGCAGCAATGAAAGCCGTTGTTACAACTGCAACTGCAACTCGCGATGCAGCCGCTGCACTACTTGGCCCAGCTCCAGTGAAGCCAGTGAAGCCAGTCAAGCCAGCCCGACCTGTTGCTCCAGAGAAGCCGGTCAAGCCAACTCCAGCACCGACAGTTTCTCCTAACTAGTTTCGAGAGTTCATAAAAAACGAAACGAAAAACTCCCCGGTCTGCTGAGAGACCGGGGAGTTTCTTTTTGTTTCACTTAATAACAGTCATAGAATGACGACATGATGCCCTTGCGCAAACTCACCCCTGCAACCTCAAAATTCGCAATGCTCGCAGTGGCAGCGCTTGCGCTTGCGGGCTGTGCTCCGCAAAGCTCACCAACCGCAACGCCGAGCCCAACCCCGGTCTTCGTCACTGCACCACTTACCGGCATTCAATATCTCGAGGGAACCGCAGAGGCGACCAACTTGAGTCGACCATCGGTAGCTTGCAAGATCGACAACAGCGAAGCCGCGCGACCTCAACTCGGTCTAAATCGCACCGACGTTGTCTTCGATGAAATGGTCGAGGGCGGCCTAACCCGCCTAGTAGCCGTATGGCACAGCGATCAGCCAACCGCGGTTGCTCCGGTTCGCTCGATTCGACCGATGGACCCAGACATCATCAGCCCATTTGGCGGAATCGTTTGCTATTCGGGCGGCCAGTGGGTGTTCATGAAGATGATGCTCGCGACCAATGTTTTTAACGCCAGCGAGACCAGCGAGAAAGATAACGGCACCTTCAGTCGCAGCTCAGACCGCGAAGCCCCGCACAACGTGGTTGTTGATGTGGCCAAGCTAGCCGCGGCGCATCCCGAGCTTGCTGCCCCTGGCGTGCAGTTCGGTTTTGCCAACTCGCTTGCTAACTCGACTGCAGCGCTTCAGGGCACCTCGGTTAGCGATATAAAGGTCTACTTTCCGCTGGCTTTGGCCCAGTGGGCTCCGAATGCCGATGAAACCCGCTTTTTGCGCACCCAAGACGGCAAAATTCACACCGATGCCGCCGACGGCAGCCAGCTCAGCGCAGCCAACGTGGTCATCATGACCATGCAGATCGACAGGTCTTACCTAGACCGTAGGTATGGCAATGTTCCAAAGACCGTAATGATTGGCACCGGGCAGGCGCAGGTTTGCTCGGCCGGCAAGTGCGCAAACGCAACTTGGTCGAAAACTAGCCATACTGCACCTATTACTCTCACCGATGCCGCTGGCAACCCGGTGCTCTTGGCTCCGGGCAACACTTGGTTTGAGCTCATGCCGGCGGTGCCCGAGGGCAAGTTGTTGCTCACAGCCACAGCCAAGAAGTAGATGTTCGGTTAACCGATTGTTTACCTAGGTTTCGCAACAGCACAAAAGTATTCTTGGGCTCATGAGGTTGTGGCGGCGACCCCAGCGCTTTGTTGCGCTGGCTAAACAAAGAGGACGTGCTTGGTCAAGCGCGTTGCTTGTTGCCACCCTTACCCTGGCTCTCGCATCATTCGGTGCAATCTCTCCGAAAGACTCGGCAGAGGCAGCAGTATGCCCAACTAACTGGACATTCACCTCACCAAACTGTGTTCGCACTTACACCTACACGGGCGCTAAAGAAACTTGGACTGTTCCCGCCGGCATTACTTCTATCTACGTTGAAGTTGTCGGTGCAGAAGGTGGAAACGTCGGCACCGCAAGTGACGCGTCGGGCTTATCAAAGATTGGTGGCAAAGGCGCCAAGATGACCGGCAACGTTGCAGTTACACCAGGCAACGTTCTGAGTTTATTGGTAGGTCAAAAGCCAACTTCAAATGGTGGCGGTGGCGGATCGTTTTTGGTTGCGCCAGGTAACACCGCACTAGTCGTAGCTGGTGGTGGAGGTGGTGGTGGAACTAACTGTTGCGGTAACACAGGAATTGGTGGATCGGGACAGTTAACGACAGCTGGTCAAAAGGGTGTGCACGCAGATGGCACTGGCGGTGCTGGTGGAACTAATGGTTTAGGTGGAGGACAAAGCACAACACAACCTTCGGGTGCGGGTGGTGGTTTTTCCGGTGATGGTGCGGGGGGCCCAAACGGCGGAAAGTCATTTATAAATGGCGGAGCTAGTGGAACAGGTGGTGGCGCTGGCGGCTTTGGTGGCGGTGGCGCAAACGCGACAATGGGCGCTGGTGGCGGCGGCGGTGGCTACTCTGGCGGCGGTGGCTCAGGTGGAGGTTCATCCTGGGGTGGCGGCGGCGGTGGCGGTTCTTACAGCATCGCAACTTCGCAACTTAACTCAGTTGCAACCACAACGGGTAATGGCACGATTCAGATTTCCTACCTAGCTGGTGCAACGATTACGAGTTTCACGGCAGACAATTCTGTGAATGGCACGTCTGGAAACAACGGTTATGTAAGCACTAAGTCAATTAACTATTCGGTCAGCTTCTCGATGGCGGTCACGGGCTTTGGACCAGAAGACATCGCTCTCAGCGGTGCCAGCGGTGGGTCAGGCTCTTGGACCAAGTCGGCTGTGACTGGTTCAGGCGCAGGCCCCTATACGTTCACGGTTTCAAATGCGAGCGCTCTTGAAGGCGCGGTGGTAGCAACCATTGACACCGCAGGTGTCATCGATGCCAACTCGAACGCGGGAGTTGGCACATCAGCCAACACCACAACAATCGACACGATAGCGCCAACGGTCACAAACATCAGTTTTACAGCTGGCTCAAACGTTCAAACCGCACAAACTGTTTCGGTGACATTTAGCGAAGCCATGCGCAACGTCACAGCTAACGCTCTGACTCTAAGTGGTGTATCTGGTGGCAACGGCACCTGGACAAAGACTTTAGTCAGCGGCTCGGGCGCTGGCCCATACGTTTTCAACATCGACAACCTGAGCGCAGTCGATGGCGCTCTGCAGGTTCAGGTTGCCGCTGGCAACGCAACCGATTTCGCAAACAACAACGTGGTTGCTTCATCGCTGCTCACTCGAAACTTCACTCTGCAGCCCTCGATTCTTACTGGCGATCTAAACATTTTTGGCAGTGGAACCATCACGCTTGCACCAAACGCAACCTTGATTGATCGCGGTTCGAGCGCGCTCGCGGGTTTGAAGATTTCGGTTACCGGCTCAGCTCAAGCGGCAGACTCGCTGACTTTCACGAACGACAATGCCACAACTTTTGGAACCATTCAGACTGCTTCTTCGGCGTCACAGGTGTTGACGCTTACTTACATCGGAGCGCAGCCCTCACTTGCACAATGGCAGGCGGCCATCCGTGCTGTTAAATTCACCACCACAACTGCCGGCACTACACGTACGATCGAATTTCACCTGAAACCTACCGCCGGTTATAACTACGACAACATGCACTTCTATGAGTACATCAATACTCAATACAGCGATGGTGCTCCCGCGGTCGCCAATGCGGCCACTAAGTCATACAAGGGAATGGCCGGGTATCTGGTCACAATCACGTCGGCCGCAGAGCAGAATTTCGTTTTCAACACGATTCAGGGCGGAAATAAGGGAACCTGGCTGGGTGCCTCTGATGCAGCCGTCTCTGGCGCTTGGAGATGGATTGTCGGGCCAGAAAACGGAACCCAGTTCTCGAATGGCGCTACCTCTGTCGGAGGCGCTTATGTGAACTGGCTTGCCGGGGAGCCTAACAATTCAGCCGACTACATCCTTATGACCACTGGCGGTGGCTGGGATGACTGTGCCGCCTGCTCGACCGGAGTCTATTCTGCTGTTGGCTACACGGCTGAGTACGGAGGACTAGCGACAGGCGACCTCGCCACCTCAGTCTTGAAGGCTACAGCGAGCATGACCGTCAACGTCACACCACCGACCGCAACTATGGCTGCAAGCTCGGCAACTGGCAGCTCCAACACCAACACGTTCATCATTACGGCTTCGGCAGTCGGAATCGACTGTTCGAGCATTAGTCCCACCGCCGGTCAAGACTTTAACTTCACTACGAACATCTCGAGCATTTCAGTTGTTCAAACCTCATACACGGTTTGCACCATAACGGTCAACAGCACCGTGGCGTCAGGAACAACGGCAGCAGTAACGCTAACCAAAGCTGGCACGTTCGCGTACCTGGGACAAAACGGAATCTCTGGAACCATGGCAACGGCCTCGGCATCGACGAGCGTAACAATCGCAGACACTATTGCACCGGTTCTTACTTGGGCTAACGAAGCAAACTCATTCTTAAACGTCAGCAACAACGCAACCGGAGCTACCTTTGCATTCACGCTGAGCGAAGCAGTCGTTACGATCAGCGCAAGCAACTTCTCGCTCACCGGCACACTTGTCTGTTCAAACCGAACTCTTGCTCAGGTTTCAGGTTTGAATTACACGTTTACCGTCGCAAACTGCACCAGCGGTACGAGCGGTTCGGTTCAGTTGAGTGCGAGTGCAATCAAAGATGCATCTAACAACTTTGCGCTGAGCTCAACATCAACTCGCACGATCACGGTTGACACAACCGCACCAACCGCTACCTTCACAACCAAGCCGGGCGCATATACAACCTCGGTTGGCAACATTCACTACACCGTTACCTTTAGTGAAGCCGTAACCGCGATGGCAGTTGGCAAACTTTCAATTGCAGGTGCCGGCTGTTCGATCATCAACTTTGTGGCAACCAGCTCAACTGTTTATGACTTTGATCTCACCGGCTGTAACGACGGTGTCACGGCAACAGTTACGCTTGCTCAAAACGCTGGCACCGATGTTGCTGGCAACATCGGACCAGCCAGCCCACTTCCAACTTCGACCATCATCGATGCCACCGCACCAACTGTGGCAACTTGGTCAAATGCCCAAGCCAGCCTGAGTAACGCAACTACCCTGACCTACACGCTCACCTTTAGCGAAGCGGTCTCTGGCCTCACAGCAGGCGACTTCACAATTACCGGATGCGCCTCGACTCCAACCATCAGCACGGTTAACAACATCACCTACACAATCACTTTGAGCGGCTGCGCCAGCGGCAGCACCATCGGTGTTCGACTCAACGCCAGCACAGTGGTTGACCAGGCGAGTAACATCGGGCCGGCCTCGGCGACAACCGTGATTACACGAACCATCGACTACGTTGCACCGGTTGTCTCGTGGGGTTCAAACCCACCGAGCCCAACCAAGTCGAACAGCACCTTTGCAATTCAGTTCAGCGAACAGGTGACCGGCTTTGGCGCAAACCTGATTACCAACACCGGCAGTGCTCAGGGATGTGTTTTCACACTCACAACGATTGTTCCCGGTTACACCTTCTCGGTCGAAGTATCTTCTTGCAGCGACGGCACATTGATTCCGGTAATCACCGCAAACTCTGTTAACGACACCGCGGGCAACGCAGGCCCTGCAGTTAACCCAAGCGCAGATCGAACCGCAGGACCAATCGTTGTCGACCGCACCGCACCGGTTGCAACGTTCATCACAACTCCGGCAGCACGCGCTAACGGAACACTGAATTATGTTCTGCGCTTCAACGAAGCAATCATAACGACAAACGGAAACCCGGCAAGTTTGACGGCGAGCGACTTTAGCAATGCTGGAACATCCACGGGATGCGCAATTAGTGTTACAGCGATTGCGAGCACAAACGATTACAACGTCACGGTTTCAAGTTGTTCAAACGGAACCGTAAGCCTGACCCTTGCCAACGACGCCGTTCAAGACATTGCAACCAATAGCGGCCAAGTCGGCATCATCGCCGCCGGCGTAACCGTTGACAACACAGCACCAACGGCCAGTTTCACGACAGCACCTGGTGCTTACACAACTGCAACCACTACTCGAATTGTGGTCACCTTTAGCGAATCGGTTACCGGCATCACGCTTGGTACTTTCACAAAAACCGGTACCGGGTGTTCAATCACCGCATTCAGCGCAACCAGCGCCAGCGTTTATCAGTTTGATGTTGTTGGCTGTGCCGATGGCGCCACCCTCACCGTCACCCTGCCTGCAAACTCAGCCACCGACCTTGCTGGCAATACCGGCCCCGCGACAGCACTGACCTCGACTACCATCTTCGACCGCACAGCTCCAACAGTTTTGAGCTTCACAACCGCACTGACCAGCCCGACCAACGCAAACCCGCTCACCTACACCCTGGTCTTTAGCGAGGCGGTCACCGGCCTAACCGGCAGCGACTTCACGGTGGCCGGCTGTGCCACCCAGGTGCCATCGGTCAGCACGGCAAACGGCCTAGTGCACACGGTCAGCCTTGCCGGTTGCCCAACTGCCGCCACTGTCACCATCAGGCTCAACTCAGGCAGCGTTACCGATCTGGCCACAAACGTTGGTCCTGCCGCCAACTCGAACACCCTTAGCCTGACCACCGATTACACGTTGCCAACCGTGGTCAGTTTCACCACGGCTCACCAATCAACCACCAACGCTAACCCGCTGCTTTATACACTCGTTTTCAGTGAGGCTGTTTTCGGTTTGGTCGGCACTGACTTTGCAATTGCCGGATGTTCTTCGACGCCTTCTGTGGCTACCTCGAACACCACCACCTACACAATCTCGTTGAGTGGCTGCAACACGGCTGCCACTGTTGTTGCAGCCCTCAACGGAAATTCAGTTAGCGACGCGGCCGGCAACATAGGCCCGATAACGCCGTCTAATTCAATTTCGTTGCTAACCGACTATGTTGCGCCAACATTCAGTTGGGGAGCAAATCCGCCTTCACCGACTCGGGTTTCGAGCACATACACAATTGCTTTCAGCGAATGGGTCAGCTCAATCTCTCACTCAATGTTCACAAACTCTGGAACAGCAACCGGATGTAACTTTACGGTTACCGCCATTGTTTTGAATTACCAGTATTCGATTGTTGCCGACTCGTGCAGCGACGGAACTCTTGCGCCGACTATGAACGTCAACATGGTTTCCGATGTGGCAACTAATAAACCAGCAAACACCGGCGCAACCGGTACAACCGTGGTTGTCGACCACACCGCGCCAACTGCAACATTTATTTCAACGCCTGCGGCACGAACACACGGCGCCCTCACCTACACACTTCGATTCAACGAAGCGGTCAACACGACAGTAGGCAACGCAGCCTCACTCAGCGCAGCAGACTTTAGTTATTCGGGCACCGCTACCTCGTGCCAAATTTCAATCGCGCCAGTTGCAGCAACTAACGACTACACAATCACGGTTACCAACTGCACCGATGGCACATTCATACTCTTGCTCGCTGACGACGCGGTAACCGACGTTGCCGGCAACACCGGTCAGCTCGGCATCATCGCGGCGGGTTCAACAATCGACAGCACGCCGGCAACCGCAACAATCACGACGGTTCAGACCTCACCAACCAGCAGCACTTTCATTACCTACACAATCGTTTTCAACGAGAGTGTCACTGGGCTAACTGGCGATGCCACTGATTTCACTTTGGGCGGCGCAAGCTGTGCTTTCGGCCCGCTAACCGGCTCGGGCACCACCTATAGCCTGCGAGTAAACAACTGTGCTGATGGCGCCAGCTCGACATTGACCCTGAAGGCCAGCGCGGTGCAAGACCGCTCGCTGGTTGCCGGTGTCGGAAACTTTAGCCCAGCCTCAGCTGTTAATTCGAGTGTTGCAACTCTGCTCGACTACAGCCCTGCAACGGTCACTTACACAACCCCTGCTAACACCGACACTGATGGATCAATTTCGATTGTCGCAACTTTCAACGAAACAGTTATGAATGTTGACGCAGCCGACTTCACCAACATCGGCACCGCGACTATCGGCACCATCACGATGACGCAGTTGAATGCAACTCAATTCCGCTTGACGACCACTGCATTCACAAACGGAAACATCAAACTATCGTTGACCGGTTCAATCACAGACATCGCAGGTAACGTTTCGCCAGGCATGAGTGTTTCTTCATTCGACTCGGCTGCTGCAACTGTTGTTGTTACCGGATTAGCCGGTGGCTTCTCAGCCTCGCCGGCATCAGTGGTCAGGGTGAGCCCGGAATATGTCTTGACCTTCGGTCGACCGGTAACCGGCCTAACTGTCTCTGACTTCACTGTGCGAACCGGGTCACAGTGTGTGCCCGCAATCACGGTGGTCAGCACAACGGTTTACAACGTCACGCTAAACAACTGTGTCGACGGCGCAGTGACGCTTTCGCTTAACCCAGGCGCCGTTACCGACGCGTTTGCACTAACCAACACAATCAAAACCGCAACCGCAGTCGTTCTAGACACAACCGCACCAACCGCAACCGTCACCTTGCGCAACGGCTCACTATTCACCGGCATTCACATCTTCGATGTGGTCTTCAGCGAGCCGGTGCTCGGTCTAACCGCGCAAGACTTCACTATTCCGCTTGGCGTAAATGCTGCAGGGTGCACCATCACCGGCCCTAACGGAACCGGCGCTAACTACACGGTCAACATGACCGGGTGCGTCAACGGCACTTTTGCCCTGGCACTTCAACTCAACAAGGTGATCGATATCGCCGGTAACATGGGGCCGATTTCAGAGGATCCGCCAAACCAGTTGGCCAGCAACGTGGCAACCCAAACCAAGCCTGTTCCGGTAGCAGCCTCGCAAACCGGAACCCCGCCAACCGTGTTGCTTGCAGTAGCTCCGTCGAACGTCTTTGGCCAATTGCCGGTTGGCTCGCAGCAGACCCTGCTCGCCGCCAAGATCGTAGTTGGTGAAAGCACCGCACCATCTATAACCGTCGCAACCGATGTGAAACAGTTGGCACCGACTGATGCAATCAGTATCACGAATAACCAAACGGTAAACGTAGGCGATCGAATCTCGCTCTCAGTCGAAGCGTCGGTTAGTGCTTCGTCCCAGCTCGACGCCGTTGGTTTTATTGAAATTAACGGCTCGTGGATTTACCTTGGCCGCCAGCCGTTCACCGGAAACTTCGTCACAACAACACCACTGACGTTTGCAGAAGTCGGAACCTACACACTAAAAATCGTATTAATTGACAAGACCACGGTTCTTGCTATGTCTGCACTGAAGGCCAAGATTTTCGCACCGAAGAGCTTCGACACCGTGCCGGTGATTCCGAATCTGATTAAGACCAAGAAGTTGCCAACTACCTTTAGAAGTGCATCGTTGACAACCCAGCAGACCAATGTTGGCGACCAGCAAATCACCATCGTCTTGACGGTAGTTGCGCCGCAATCAGGTCTGCCGACTTTGGTGCAGCCTGCGCCTCCGGTTCCACCCGTTGTGACTCCTGAGGTAACTCCAACGCCAACCCCAACCCCAACACCGACTCCGACTCCAACACTGACTCCAACACGAACCCCAACCCCAACGCCTACTGCAACACCAACAGTGAAGCCGACGGTAAAGCCGAGCGCCACCCCAACTCCAACACCGACACCTACGCCGAGCGCATCGGTTGCACCACCGACACCAACACCAACCGCGAGTGCTTCACCGTCGTCGGTGCCAACTTCTAACGTTGCCGCTCCAAGTGAGCCACCTTCACCGGCAAACGTTGTTGCTCCGCTTGAACTACCGACGATTGATCCGGGTGCTCCGGTTGCGAACCCAGCAATTGGTGCGACAGGAGATGACAATGCGCCTCCGGTTGAGTTCGACCCGCTTGCTTCTGAAGCCGGCGTTCTTGCTGCTACTGAAACGGCAACCCAAGCAGTTGCCGTTGTCTCAGCTGTTGCAGCTGCTGCCGGTGCTGCCGCTGCAGCGGCCGGCGCTGCTGGTGCTGCTTCGGGAGCAAGCGGTGGTTCTGCCGGAGGTTCTGGCGGTGGAGCAAGAGCCTCGGCTTCGGGCTCAACCGGCTCATCAAGCACGTCTTCTGGCGGTTCGGGCAGCGCTACCGGTGTCGGCGAAGGCGGTGAGGGCGAAGGTGGCGATCTGCAAACCATCGACGTCGAGCACGACGAATACGAAGTCGAAGACGAACGTTGGGGCGACAAACTCGCCATATTCAACTTGGCTTTCATGCGCATCACCGATAAACCTGCGCACGACATTGCAGTCAAGCTCGCAAAGTTCTCACCGGTTAGCTCGAAGGTTATGAACGACTCGGCATACTTGCGCGCAATCTTCGGAACACCAAGCGTTCTGCTTCCGCTTATAGGCTTCGTTTTTGGCTTTATAGGTTTGACGCAAGTTCAAGGCGAACTTCTTTCGCCAAGCTGGCAGCTGCTTTTGCTTATCGCCGTTGTCGGAATCTTCGATGCACTCGCCGGTGCAGCCGCAACACTTACGTTTGCGATAGGCGCACTCATCACCGGGCAAGTTTCAAACGTCGACGATGTTCGTCTACTACTCGGCTTTATGCTCGTCGGATTCGCTCCGGCACTTTTGGCAAGCGCGTTCCGCAAGATTCGCAAACAAGCCGAGTGGGGCATTGGCTACTGGTGGGATCGCCTCGTTGACCTTGCCGTCGTTACCTTCTTGGCCGGTTGGACAATGTCTAGCGTTATTTCAACGCTGCCTTCGCTCGCGAAGCTCACCATGCCGGCAGCAAACCACGTCACCGACTTTGCACTCGCAGCAGCCGCAGCAATGTTCGTGCGCATTCTGCTCGAAGAGTTTTCGAGCCGGTTCTATCCGGCGCGATTGAACTTTATTAACCCGACCAACGTTGCAGCACCTAGTTCGGCGCAGAAATACATTGCGCTAACCATTCGCCTCGGGCTGTTCATATTCGTCTCGGCAGCACTTATGGGCAACACCTGGCAGACCTGGGTTGGTTCGGCGCTGTTTATCTTGCCGACACTTCTCGGTTGGTATAGCGATCGGCTGCCAAACTTCCCACGCTTGTGGGCGTTCCTACCGGCAGGTATTCCAGGTTTGGCACTCAGCCTGGTGATTGCCTCAACCACAACCGCGCTCGTCGGCGGAGTTCTCGGTGCCAGCCCAGACCTAGCTCAGTGGTCGTTCGTGCTGCTACCGATTCCGCTGCTATTGCTCAGCGTTCTTGGGCTTTTTGGTCGCCACGGTGACACCCCAGGCGCCGATCGCCCAGTCAAGACCTATAAGTGGCGCTGGGTCTACCGCATCGGTGGCATCGTGATGCTATTCATCACACTTCGCCTGGCCGGCATAATTTAGACCCACGGCTGAAAACCCCGGGCCTAAAAATTGTGAATTGGCTGTGCCTTGGGGTGAAGGCCTTGACCCGCTGGTAATCTGGGTGAAACACCTATAAAGGGGAGTAACAATGCGCAAGCTAATCGCAACCGTGGCCATGATCGCGTCAGTTCTAGGGTTCTCAATCGCAGCCGCCCCGGCCAATGCCGCCACTGCCGTGCCTTCG
>Ga0209191_1001680_pt1 | contig 14405 bp, 3 predicted proteins | sample S_130626_EF_Meta_FD_187320 | JGI IMG/M metagenome (GOLD analysis project Ga0209191, IMG submission 187320) | Freshwater microbial communities from Lake Simoncouche, Canada to study carbon cycling - S_130626_EF_MetaG (SPAdes) (version 2) | ecosystem: Environmental > Aquatic > Freshwater > Lake ... | reverse complement strand
ATTTAAATTAGGTAGAATTAAGTTTGTATACCAAGGTGCATGGGCACAAAACCGCAGTTATGTGGTTGACGATGTAGTTACCAACGGTGGAAAAACATATATTTGTGTAATCAGTCACACGTCAACAAACTCAGTATCTGGATTCGCTACCGATGTAGCCGGTATTCCCGGAGTTACTAAATGGAACTTAATTGCTGACGGTACAACATGGCGCAATACATGGGCCGCAACTACTTATTATAAGCTAGGTGATATAGTTATATGGGGAGCAGTTGTGTATGTTTGTAAGACTGCACATACTAGCCAAACTTATTTAGAAGATGACCTAAGTAAATGGGATCAATTCTCTGCAGGATTCAAATGGCTTGGTGCATGGGCAACAAGCACACGATATAAAGTTCGTGATTTTGTCTACTACGGTGGTAGCACCTATGTTTGTAAAACTCAACATACATCTGCCGCAACAGTGTCAGACGGATTAGAACTTGACGCATCTAAGTGGGATGCATTTAATCAAGGTATTACTTTTCTTGGCTTGTGGAGTGGCAGTAGTGTACGATACAAACTAAACGATGTTGTTAAATTTGGCCCTGATTTGTGGATATGTACAACACACCATACTTCGACAGGTACAACCATTGACACTGGAAACTTTGAAATTTTTGTTCACGGTTTTGAGTTCGAAGGATCTTGGAGCCTAAATAATGAATACCAAATAGGTGACGTTGTAACATATGGCGGATATACCTATACGGCAATAGAAAATAACGGCTCTGCAAGTCCAAAAATACCAAGTACAGAAACAACATATTGGAAAATATTTACAACTGGTCTAGTGTACACTGGTGAATGGAACAATAGCACAGATTATAAAATTGGTAGTATTGTAACATTAGGCGGATATAGCTACATAGCCAAAGCTGATAATTCATCTTCAAAACCACCTGCTTTAAATATTGCAACATTTACAGGCAGTATAAGTGGTACTGCGTTAACAACTTCCTCACCAACTGGCACAATTACAATTGGTATGACAGTAACCGGGGGAACAGTTTCAGCGGGAACAGTTATTGTTTCAGGTAGCGGAACTAGTTGGGTAGTTAATAATAGTCAAACAGTATCTAGTTCTTCTTTAACAGGTACAGGTATAAGCCTAAAGTGGGGCAAATTAAATTCTGGTATTCGTTGGGCAACCGCCGCTAACACTACATACACTAACGTTGCTAGTAGTAATGTTAGTGCAACCGGCTCCGGTAGCCCGACTATTACAGTCACACGTACCGGAACAAGCTATTCAGCAGTTATCGGTAGTACAGCAGGGACTGGATACACAGTCAATGACACATTAAAAGTGTTAGGTAGCGCATTAGGTGGAGCAAGCCCTGGCAACGATTTAGTTGTTAAAGTAGCAACTATCACCGGCGGCGGAGCAACAGGTCCGATCGGTACATTTACTGTATCTACGGGTTATGCGGCAACTTGGAAGACTGGTATAACTTACGTTGACGGTGATGCAGTATATTACGGAAATAGTAGCTATATCTGTATTAGTGCTCATACTGGGTCTACCGGTGTTAATGACCCACTTACTGATAGTGGAACTTACTGGAACATATTAGCCAGCGGAGCTGACAGCGGAGCATTGACTACACAAGGTGACATGGTATATTACGGGGCAAATGGTCCTGTACGACTACCAATTGGTCTCGATGGTCAAGTTTTACGTGTTGACGGCGATGAGCCAAGTTGGAAATACTATGGTGAACTACAAAATATTGTATATGTTGCACCTTCAGGCACCGATGCATCTGGCAACGGATACGGTTTAACATTAGATAAACCATGGGGAACTTTGTTATATGCTTGCAAACAAATTGAAAACGGATATTTAAACTCTAACGCCGGATTGGCATTAACTGTTAATAAACAGTTTATGATAAAAGAAGTTAACCAATATATTCTAAACAAGTATTCATTTAATGTAACTGGAACAAGTGCTAGCGGGAACACATTTATTGTAGGCGGAACTAGTAGTACAAGCCAAATAACTACAGCGACTATGTATTATGGCATGCCTATTACATTCTCGGCAGCAACAGGTGGCGTAACAGTGGGAACTGTTTACTATGTAAATACTATTCCAACTAGTGGAACATTTACAATTAGTGATGTATATCAAAGTGGCTCGACTCGAGCAATTACTCCTAGTAGTGTTACAGCATCAACAGCTACATTTAACTATACACAGAGTAAAGCAGAGCGAGATACTGGAACAGTTATTGATGGTATCATATTTGACTTAACTCACGGCGGAAACTTATATAGTGTAACTGCTACTCAAGCATACTTTAGAACATTAACAAGTTTCACTAGTACCGGTACTGCTCAACAAGCTCCTGTATTTGCAGGAAGTCTTGCATATTTAAAAGACACGCTATTTCCAGCAGTGATGACTAACTCTGCGCCAGCAGCCAATTATCAAACTTTAAACGGTGTTAGCGTTAACGCTATTCAAAATAGAACTACTGTAACTACTAGTTTGATTGAAAATGGCTCAACAGTAATCGCGCAAGACTTATTAAGCATCATTACTGGCGCATTAATAGCAGGCACATATGGAAATATTCCTCAACTAGTTCGTCCAAATACTACAATATATTTAAAAACAGGAACATATAATGAATATGGTCCGATTGTAGTTCCGGCATATACTGCTGTTGTTGGCGACGAACTACGTAGCACGATTGTGCAAGTTGCTGGCCCACAACAATATCTAGGCAATGACAGACCTAAGACATCAGCCGCGCTATTGCGTATTCAATCAGTAGTTGCTGATCTAGTAGCCAATACTACAATTACTCCTACTACTACAGGAACAACATTCCCTAACACCGCAACTCAGGTAACATCATTACCTGCAGGCGACACAGGTAATTTATCAGCTGTTAATCTTGTAGTTAACAATACTAAAATTATTCAAGACATGTTTAGTGCAGGCGCAGTTATTACTGGCCCAACTAATCCAAACTATCCTAACGGATTGTCATATGAGCCAACTATCAGTATGCCAACAGTTACAGGGTATAACACATCATATCTTGCTAACTACGGTGACGCAGTAACATTGATTAAGGCTAACTATCAGTACATTAAAGATGAGATTGTTGCTTTCTTAAACACTGACACAAACCTAACTGGTTCTGAACAGTGGGTAAACTACAGCGAAACTTATAAAGCAGAAACAAAACGCGATCTAGGATTTATGCTTGACGCAATCTGCTACGACTTAACTTATGGTAGCAACACTCAGTCAGTAATCACTGGTAGTTCATACTACAGTTTGAATACAGCGCAACTATTTGCACCATATTTAAAAGGTGTACAAAACTCGCTAGCTAGATTATCAACAGTTATTGGCCAAGTTATTACCAAGGCAAATGTTACAGAAAGCGTTGGAAACACAACCACACAATATATAACTGGTACAGCAGGATCTGCCGCAGCCGCGGCATTTGCACAGGCTCGTGTAGCAGATATTTTATACTGGATCAATAATGGCTCAGCTGATACATCAGCGGCAACATTCACTGGAACAACAAGCGGTACAACACTAACAGTTAGTGGTGTAAGCGGTACAATCAAGATTGGACAGATTGTTACAGGTGGTACTATTGCCGCAGGCACTTATATCACAGCAGGATCTGGAACAAGCTGGACTATCAGCATAAGCCAGTCGGCTACAGCTACTGGTTCTACACTAGTTATTACCCCAATAGTATCAGGTGCATACGCACTAGCATCAACAGCAAACAAAGCATCATATGATGCAGTACAGGCTCGCGCTAGTGAAATTGCAAATGATGCTCAATCATGGGTAACACGATTCTATCAAAATGAAAGTCCAATTCTATCATTAACAAATCGTGATGCAGGTTACGTTGTTAGTGCATTGGCATATGACGTGCTATTCGGCAGCAACTTCCAAAGTATTCAATGCGGTCGTTCATACAACAGACTAGTTACTTCAGTTGCTACACTACATACAAGCCTTGCAGACTCGACATATGGATCTATCGGATTTATTGGCGAACGTGTTAAACTAGTGGCTTCAAATGGTTCTGTAGTACAAACTAGAACTGTTATCGACGAAATGGTTGCACAGATTTACGGACAACCCACAACAACAGCAACATTTAACGGTACAATTACCGGTACACAACTAGTAGTTAATAGTGCAGTAACAGGAACTATTGCAGTAGGTATGCAACTAGCAGGCATTGGCATTGCTAACGGTACTACTATTGTTTCAGGTAGTGGTACAACATGGTTATTAAACTATAATCAATCAGCGGCATCTACTACTACTAGTATTACAAGCGCAACTACAAGTATTGTTCTTAATGGAAATACATACAATGATGTTCTTACAGCAGGTACTACTAGCGGGTTTGTCCCAGGCCTAGTTATTACTATTACAGGAACAACTATTAGTAATCTTGTAGCAGGCACATACTATATTAAACAAGTATTGAGTTCAACACAGTTTACAATTAGCCAAACATATCTTGGCACAACATTTGATATTACAAGTGCTGGCACAGGAGCCATGACGGCAGTTGTCTATGGCATCTATGGTGGTCTTGGTCTAACAACAGATATTACAGCAAGTGGAACAACTATCCCAGTATCCACTGTAACTACAAGTACAAACTTGATTACTGTTACAAGTAATGCTGGCATGCTAGTTAACATGCCAATTGTATTCACTGGATTGCCTGCAAATATTACCACAACAGCAACTACTATTTCAAGTAGTAGCATTACACTTGGTGCAACAGTAAGCTCACTAGGTGTAGTTGTTGGACAAAAAGTTTGGTTCACAGGATTTACACCACAAGCTACAGGTACTCAATCAAGCATTGTATCTAATCAAGTTTATTATGTTAAGACTGCAAGTGCAAGTGCAATTACTATTGCCGCGACACTGGGCGGAACAGCATTGGTATTGACTAATGCTACTGGATTAACATTAACAGCAAACTTCAATGCCGCAGGCGGCCTAGTAAACGGTGCTCAGTATTGGATCAATACTGTAACTGCTGGCACATATCCTTCTGCAGGCACTACAATTACAGTTACTGAGTCATATAAGAGTGGCACAGCATTTGCAATTACTAATACCGTTGGAAGTTTAACAGCTACATGCACAGCAGGTATGCCGATCAATCAAGGCATTTGTGATAAAAATACTAACGGAACTATTCAACCTTGGAATAATCCAACAGGATCATACAGTATGACCAGTGGTTATAATAATACATTGGCTACTATTCAAGGTGCAGAAATTATCCGTGCTAATAAAGAATTTTTAGCTAACGAAGCAGTTGCATATGTTCTATCGCAGTTTACAGGAACAGTAACAACTACAGCTACTAACGGCACAATTACTTGTAGCGGAGCACATAACTTAACAGTAGGCGATCCTGTAGTATTCAGCGGTACCGTATTTGATGTTAGTCTTTCACCAACCACAGTATACTGGGTATTAACAACCCCAACTACTGCAACATTGACTGTGTCAATAACACAGCCCGGAAAAGGAACACAAACTACTAAAACATTAACTGGCGGCACCGGTACAATGACTGTAAGCTATTTTATTGATACAACTAAGGCAGTACGTGATGCAACTTATCACATTGACGGATTAATTTACGACTTAGGATTAACAGGTAACTATAAATCAACACGTTCTGCAAGAATTTACCTGTCAGCACAAGGCGGTTCTACAGCAACAGACTTGTTCCATCTACGTAATGCTTCTGGATTACGTAATATGACTACAAACGGGTTAAATGGCGCACTAACTTTGCCTAATGCACTAGGAACTCGCCGACCAACAGCTGGATCTTACTCAAGTCTTGACGCAGGATTTGGTCCTAGCGACAGCGCGGCATGGATTAGTAATCGCTCACCGTATACACAAAACTTGACATTGTTTGGTTCTGGATGTAGCGGTATGAAGATTGACGCGGCATTACATGCTGGCGGTAATAAATCTATTGTTGCTAACGACTACACAACTATTATCAGTGATGGTATTGGCGTATGGTGTACTGGGTCTAACGCCTTAACTGAACTTGTTTCAGTATTCGCATACTATTCATATGCAGGTTACCTAGCAGAATACGGTGGACGTATCCGTGCTACTAACGGTAATAGTTCATATGGTACATATGGTGTTATTGCTGAAGGTATTGACAGTTATGAAACTCCAATTTACGGTCGTTTAAATAACCGTGCTAGCCCAGCATACGTTACAAACGTAGTAACAGACAGTGTTGATGAGATTCTACGTTTAGAATTTGAAAACGCAGGTAGCCAATACACAAATACATTGCCAACAGTTAACGGAGCAGGATATAATATTGTAACAATACAAGACGAGTTCCGTGACTCGGCAGTGTTTGAAACACGACTAGTTGACTTAAACAACGGACAAGGAACAGGCGGCAGCAACTATCTAACAGCAAGTAACGTAGCACAGACTGGTACAGTCGGTACTATAACTATTGCTAACAGTGATATTCAACTAAGTTCGGCTTATGTTGGTATGAGAATCCAACTTATAGCTGGTACAGGCGTAGGACAATACGCCAATATCATTGGATATGCTCAAAGCAACAAACTCGCTAACGTAGTTCGTCCAAGTTTTGCAACACTGACTATTACAACAAACAATACTACAGTATTCACAGTGGCTAGCACAGCAACTATGCATGTTGGACAACCAATCTATTTAGGTGCGGCTATTGCTGGTTTAACTACTGGAACAGTTTACTATGTAAGTACAACAAGTTTAACCAGCACAACATTTAGACTAGCTACTTCGGCTGCAAATGCTGCCGCAGGTACTAATATTTCATTGAACGCAACTAGTGCAACCCCCGCAGTAACAGCCGCATCGATTATTGTTGGAACTACACTAACTGTAGGAACATTAACATCGGGTACAATCTATCCAGGTATGTTGCTAACCGGCGGATCAGTATTACCTAACACATACGTTGTTGCTAATATTAGCGGTTCGGGAGCAGGGTCAACTTGGACTGTTAGCGTAAGCCAAAACTTAGCAAGTACAGCGATCACTGGAACTATTGCAGTTCCAGTATATGAAGCAGGATGGGATCATGTAGTTCCGGGTAACACAGTTTACTCGTTGCTAGATGCTACATCCGGATATATTATTGAACCAGCGTTGTCTTATACTGCACCAGGATTTACTAGTACAGCAATTACAATGACAGCGGCAGTAACTACTACATGGGCAAGCGTAGCATACGGTCAAGGCAAGTTTGTTGCTACATCAAATGCTACAGGAGTTGCCAGTACAGCAACTACCGCAGACGGAACTACATGGGCAGCCGGCGGAGCATTACCAACAGATGCAAGTGCTCAATGGGGAAGTGTTGTATACGGTGGCGGCCAAAATGCAACAGCTACTGCAATAGTTGGAGGCGTTGGCGGATCGGGTGCTGTCTTAACAGCAGTTATTGGAACTGGAAATACAGCAGGACAAATTATCAGCATTACTGTAGTCAGCGGCGGATATAACTATCTAACACCGCCAACTATTGTTATTACAGATGCAACTGGTGCCGGAGCAACAGCAACAGCTCGTGTATTAAACGGTTCTATACAGGCAGTTGATATGATAATCACTGGTAGCTTATATGTAAGCCCAATTATTACTGCTGTAACAGGTAGCTTATCAAGTATTACTGCTACAACATGGGGTAGCGGATACTATGCTAGTCCTATTGTAACTATTGCACCTCCATTTACAGCCACTGGTTGGAGTTCAGGTGGCGCCGTAACAGCTGGAAATTATTATTCAGCAGTTGATACAACTGTAAGTCCAAACGTGACTAACTACTATTATGCTAGTGGATCAGGAACAACATTTAGCTCAACAAAACCAACATTTACCAATGCAGTTTATGGTAAATCTGGTTACGGTGCTAGCGGTGTCGGTAGCGGCGGAACTAACGTATCATTAGCGTATGTTGGAACACTAGCAGTAGCCGGAGCCAACACAAATACTAATGCGGCAGGTTATGGCGTAACAAGTTATACTATATCACAACCAGGTTATGGGTATACTACGACTCCAGCAGTGACAGTAACAGATCCAAACGCGGCATTTGTGGCTATTTCTACAGCTACAGCATCTGCGGCATATAGTGCAGATCAAGGCGGAACATGGAGTGCTACTGGCGGAACAACAGGTAAAACTAATCTTAAATCACTAGCATATGGTAATAATTTATACATTGCTGTTGGTGGTACAAGCGGTGCGTCAGCAGTATCATTAAGTGGTAGTCCATCTGGCACATGGTCAGATCGATCAAGCAACATTACAACAAACGCCTCGGGTTATACTAATATTACCTACGGTGCAGGAGTATTCTGTGCAATTGGCGGAACTGTAAGTTCATTTACTGCGGCAGATCCAACAGTATGGTATGCAGGTGCAACATTACCAAGTAAAACTTGGGCAAGTGTTACATACGGTAATGGACGTTTTGTGGCACTGGCCAGTGATGGAACTTTATGCTATACAACTAACTGGCAAACAAATGCTTGGGTAACAACTCCATCACCTGCGGCAAATAACACATGGGTTACTGTACTAAACAACCCACTATATGCCAACGGTATAACAACTTGGAGTAGAATTAGATACGGCCAGGGATTGTTTGTTGCCGTAGCAACTTCAAGCCAAGCAGTAGCTACTAGTCCAGATGGTCTAAACTGGACTTACTATGCAACCGGTATGCCAAGTTCAAGCAACTGGTTAGGTCTAGTATTTGGTAATCCTCAAAATGCTACATTAGGTGCAGTTCCAACATGGGTAGCCGTATCTAATACTAGCGGTAAGACTGCTACTAGAATACAGACTGGTGCTCGCCCACAAGGCCGTATCAAGGTCGTTAACAATCAAGTTAGTGAAGTTAGAATGATCGAACCAGGCAGTGGATTTCCACGCGGTAATGTTACAGCAACAAGCACAACAAGTACTGGTACTATCACCGTTGATAATATTAGCAACTTAACAGCTAACCAACCTATTGTGTTTAATGGCACAAGTTCTGGCGGTATTGTTGCTGGAACATATTATTATGTTAAGGGAACTCCAACAAGTACAAGTGGGCTAGCAGGTACTATTCAAATATCTACTACAGCTGGTGGAGCAGTCTTTGCGTTAACAGCATCTACTCCATCTGGAATGACATACTTTGCAGGCCCAATCATTACACAAACTGATCCTAACAAGGTTAACACAGCACCACTTGTTGCACGTATTGGTAATGGCGCATTAGGTAATCCAAGTTTTGCACATCGAGGTACTGCTAACACAACTGCTACAGCAAGCTATTTAGGTGATGGATATGCTGACTTGTATCAAGTAGGTTCGTATGTAAACGTAAGTGGTCTATATCAAATACCAACCGCAGGATGTAATGTGGTATTCAGTAGTATTACAGGAACTAATCGCTGGTATAAACTAGTTAGTGTAACTAATGTACTAGGGGTTCCAGGTAACTATAGTGCTACATTCCAGATTAATCCTGGACTATCAACATTGTTAGCGCCAGCACACAATGAGTTGATCACAACTAACTTGTCTTATAGTAACGTTCGACTAACTGGACATGATTTCTTGTATATTGGTACAGGTGGTGTCACAGCTACTAATTATCCGTATGTTGATGCTACTAAAGCAGTATCAGCAAATCAAGAGTTGTTTGTTGGTGGCGGACGAGTATTCTTTACAAGTACTGACCAAGACGGTAACTTCAACGTTGGTAATTTGTTCGGAGTTCAACAGTCAACTGGTACTGCTACATTGAACGCTAGTGCGTTTAACTTGTCAGGCCTACAGAGTTTGACACTTGGATCAGTTAGTTTAGGAGTTGGATCAGCAACAATTTATCAGTTCTCAACTGATCCGTACTTTACAGCTAACAGTGATGGTGTAGTACCTACACAGAAGGCTATTAAAGCATTTATTACAGCACAGATTGGTGGCGGTCAGAGTTCGCTGAACGTAAATACTATCACATCAGGACAGATATACATTGCTGGAAATACGATAAGTAATACTAACAATGCACAAATCTACGTAAGTAGTAAAATGACATTTACGGGCGGAATAGATGGGGCACCAGTTGCTTTAGTATATTTCGGACAAAGATAAACATAAAAATTTGGAGAAACAAAAATGGCAACAGGAATTTTATACACAGGTACACCGTCGGCAACTACAGCAACAACTGCCTACATGGTACCATCAACTACATACACCGTGTGTAACGTAAGTTTTACAAATACAGGCACATCGGCAGCAACTATCCGTTTGTATCTAGGTACTAGTTTAGGAACTGCTGGATCACCAACTGGTTCATTAGTACCTAGCGAAGCTATCGAATATGACACAGTAGTTGCACCAAAGGGCGTATTTGAAAGAACAGGTCTAGTTTTAAGTAGTACTACTGGTGCAAAATACATTACTGTATATGCGTCAACCGCCAACGTAAACGTTAACATTTACGGCATTGAAACATCAACAGTATAATATAAAAGAGAGATACTAATATGGCACGTTATAATACGGTAATATCATCAGCAACTGCGTCAACAACCGCAGCCTTTACATCTCCGGGATCTGGTGCATTTACAAAACTTACAGGTACTAGTTATACTGTAACTATTGGAGATCCTTTACTATTTGCTGGTCAATCACAGACTTTTTATAATGCTGCCAGCGGTACTATTACACTATCGTTTACCACAAGCGGCGGGGGAGTTTTTACAGGTCCTGGCGGCAGCGGCACAACAAGTCAAACTATGTCAACTGGTACTACAACTACCCTATTCAGTGATGGTGTGAACTGGGTAACAATGGGTGCAGGGGGTGGTCCAATAACTGCTACAACTGGTGCATTTAGCGGACAAGTCTCAGCAACAGGATCAACTGGTTTTAATATTGTAGCAAGTTCAACCGATGATTCGACTAGTGCGTCAACTGGCGCGGCAACATTTGCAGGTGGTGTAGCTGTTAATAAAAACATCACAGTTGGATCTTCTGGACAATCGGGCAAGTTAAGACTAATAGGCTCTACTAGCGGAACTGTTACTTTTCAAGCGGCAGCAACAACTACTAGTGGAACATATACATTACCAGCGGCTGATGCTTCAGTATCTGGTTATGCTCTTACTAGTAACGGAAGTGGAGTATTGAGCTGGTCGTCTGTTGGTGCATCGTTAGCAGACGACGTAGCATCAACTACATTATATCCAGTGCTGTCAACAAGCGCAACTGGAAGTTTGACTGCTGGTAAAACAACTGCTAGCAAGTTTTCTTTTAACGCATCAACCGGTACATTAACAGTAACAGCACTAACAGAAAGTTCAAGTATTGCATTAAAAGAAAATGTTAATCCTATTACTGGCGCACTAGATGCAGTTTTAAACTTAGTTGGCGTCACATACGATCGTCGAGACGGTTCAAGTAAAGCTGAAGCAGGATTAATTGCTGAAGAAGTAAACAGAATCATTCCAAATATTGTTAGCAAAAATGCAAACGGTGATCCAGAAGGAATTCACTATACTAAATTAACTGCTTATCTAGTAGAAGCAATCAAATCATTAAAAGAAGAAATCAATGAGTTAAAAGGGTTAAAGTAATATGGCAAACCTGCAAAGTTTAACCGTAAATGACACCGGAAACTTAACATTACCAAGCGCAACTCGCCCTAGTTTATTTTCCAATACTGCAATACAGTGGACTAACACTGGTAGTCAAGCGTTTACTGTACTAGCCGGATCTGGCGGAACAGTATCTAATACATCGTGGACATGCCCAACTGGTGTTACTAGCATTGAAGTATTAGTAGTTGCTGGCGGAGGAGCTGGCGGATCAGCAGGCGGTGGTGGCGCAGGTGGATTAATATATAACTCAGCATTTCCTGTAGTTCCTGGTACAGCATACTCTGTAACTGTGGGCACAGGTGGCGCCGGGTTTACTGGCGCCGGATCGGCTAACGCTATAGGCGTAAATGGAACAAACAGTGTGTTTGGTACATTAACTGCTATTGGCGGTGGAGGTGGAGGTGCCTACGGAACTAGTAATATCAACGGTGCAAGCGGCGGAAGTGGAGGTGGCGCAGGCCACGATACAACTAATGCAATTGCACATTACGGCGGTGCAGGCACAGCAGGACAGGGATTTCCGGGTGGTGATAAAATCTTATGGTATTCTAACGGACCATATAGTGGCGCAGGTGGTGGCGGCGCAGGCGGCAAAGGTGCAGACGCAGTAGGACCTGGAAAAGATGGCGGCAATGGTGGCCCTGGACTGGCATTTAGCATCAGCGGAACTTCTTATTTTTACGCAGGAGGCGGTGGTGGCGGCGCACAAAACGGTAGCGGTTTTGGATCTACAGCAGGCAATGGTGGCGTTGGTGGTGGCGGCGGCGGAGCTGTATGGACAGCAAACTCAGGAACTCCTAACGTGGCAGGCCTGGGCGGCAAAGGCGGAGTCAATAATGGTGCCGACGGTATTAATGGCAGTGCAACTCCAAACTGTATTGGCGGCGCCGCAGGTGCAAGTACTGGCGGTGGCGGTGGCGGAATGGGTATTTCTGTTAACGTTTCAGGTAACGGCGGCAGTGGCGTTGTTATCATTCGATTCACACTAGCAACGTCAACTACACAACCTGTAGGGCAACTTAGATTTAATACAGCTCCCGGTGTAGTAGAAACATTCAGTGCAGGCAACACATGGGAAATTGACGATATATCATCTGGTATTGTCTCCAACGGCATAGTAACTCATCTGTCTGCAACTAGCTTTATAACAAGCAATACTACTTGGACTGACGTTAGCAATAGAGGTAATGATGCCACACTAACTGGGACTCCTAGTTATACTGCTGGATCAACAATTATTTTACCGTCATACTTTACACTAGCTGGTACAGGAGCCGCATACGGCACATTACCTGTAGCCATGTTCAATTATACTGCAACAGCCGCATTTACTTTTGAAACATGGGTTTATCCAACCGGATATGGTTCCCCAACCCAACAATATTTGCAAAAATGTATTCTTGGCAAGGGCAATGTATACATGAATTTTGGTGTATATACAGACGGTAAGGTGCAGTTATATCATTACGACGGCAATCCAAGATACTCATATAGTGCAGGCACTGTTCCACTAAACACATGGAGCCATGTGGTTGCAACTGTGGAAAACGGGCTTATTAAATACTTTATTAATGGAAGATTTTCAGGAACAGCCGTATGGTACGGCATTTCGTCAGTTGGCTGGCCGGAATCTTCACTTGTTGGCAAAACAAATGCTGGCGAAACTGGCGGGTGGCTAGGTAGACTTTCTACCATAAGAGTGTATTCTCGTGCATTATTAGAAAGAGAAGTATTACAAAACTACAATACCACTAGGATTTCCTATGATCGACCACAGGTAAACGGTAACATTGGATCAACTATTGATAATCCAGCACCAAGTGCTATGGCTATCAAACGCTTAACAGGAACAACAACCAACGGATACTATTGGATTTTGCCAGCAGGATTTACTGGACAACCAAAACAAGTATGGTGTGACATGACCAACGCAGGCGGCGGATGGATGTTAATGAGTTTTTGTGGACCTTCAGTTACTGATGGACGCCACGTAGATGATTTTGAAGTCAACGTTCCCTTTAACATGTTTTCACAAAATACTTCAATAATCAACACAGGTCAAACAGGCAGCACAGCAGGCAACCTAGGTCAGCCATTTATTGACGCACTAGTTATCAACGGAAGAAATAAGGGTGTAGCCTGTTTTAGAATTCTTAATGCAGGCACAACTTGGAAAAACTGGTATTTTAACCTTGACGGCAATGCTCGTTGGTTGGGTGTTGAAGGTTACAGAGCACGAAATAAAAACGACTGGAACGGCGGCTCTAGTAGCGGAGTAGACACAGTAAACAACAACGTCACAGCCAACACTTGGCTTAAATCTTGTTGGGGCGGCAGCACTCAGAATGGCATGACTTTTGACGGCTATACTCTTGACAATAGAAACGATGGTTGTGGATTTGCTGAAGGCGGAACAGCCGCAGTAACAGGCGGAGCAGGATGGCCCACATATCCAGGAAACTTTGACAACATTACCGACAACTGGGGCTACTCAATATCACCAACTTATGACACTTACACATTTGCAAGTCCGGCATATTCAAATTGGAATAGCGCACACTCGCAAGGATGGAGTCAACCAGCAAGCTACTGGCTTAAAATCTCTTAAGTATTAAATGGAAAAATATTAA
>Ga0209191_1001679_pt1 | contig 14414 bp, 19 predicted proteins | sample S_130626_EF_Meta_FD_187320 | JGI IMG/M metagenome (GOLD analysis project Ga0209191, IMG submission 187320) | Freshwater microbial communities from Lake Simoncouche, Canada to study carbon cycling - S_130626_EF_MetaG (SPAdes) (version 2) | ecosystem: Environmental > Aquatic > Freshwater > Lake ... | reverse complement strand
ACTCTACTGTCGCTTCCGTTAAGTAGAACGCTTGATGTTCCATCCAAGATTTTACCTCTGCCAGTGCATCTTTGTCACCGTATCTCAAACCACGCTTGGCGTGCCAGTAGGCTAGATTGGTTACACCAATCCCTAATGGTTGTATCTCATCGTTTGACAGTTTACTCTGTATCGATAAGAAATCTTGATAGTCAAGAATGTTACACAGGCTACGCTGTAGAATTCTACAAGCTCTACGCATGTCCTCTGGATTTCGGAACGATCCCCAGTTGATAGATCCCAGTGTACATAACGCTATGCGGCCTGCCTCGTCGTCTAATCGCTTAAATGGACGGGTGGGTAGTAGGATCTCACAACACAAGTTACTTTGATAAATCGTATGATAGTCAGGGTCAAAAGGCCCTTGGTTCATTACATTATCAATGAATACAAGATATATTCGACCTGTGTCTGTGCGTTCTTTCAGTATACCACTCTTGAAAACTTCCTCAGCAGACATAGTCTTAGTACGTAGACCTTTCTGCTTTTCATATTTTACATATAGCTCTTCAAACAACTCAGTGTTTTTGTAGAATGCTTCATATAAATCAGGTACTTCGTTTGGATCAAAGAATGTTATGTTTTCTTTGTTTTTAAATCTTCTCCAGAAGAAAGCTGACAAGACGACACCGTAGTCCATGTGGCGTACACGGGTTTCTTCAGTACCCTGATTGTTTTTAAGCACAATAAGATCATCAAACTGGTGATGCCAAATAGGATAAAAAACAGTAGCACTTGCATTACGAATGCCTCCTTGTGAGCAACTTCTTAAGTCACCAAACCATTTCTTTAGGAAAGGTATCATACCTGTGTGCATGATCTCACCACCACGGATGGGACTGCCTAGTGATCTTAAACGTCCTATCTCTAGACCAATGCCAGCACGTTTGCTGGCATACTTGGCCATCATTTCCCCTGAGGCAAAAATAGAATCGAGATCATCATCGCTACGAATAAGAACACAGCTACTAAACTGTTTGGTAGGAGTACCAAGGCCAGCGAGTACAGGAGTAGCAAGAGTAAAAAGACCATCACTGGCGGCTTGGTAATACTCTTTGATATAGCGCATCCGAGCCGCATTAGGTTCTTCTTTATGGAACACAGTTGCGGCCGCAACCATGTAACGAACTTGTGGTGTTTCATAAGTTTCTTTTGTTGCACGATTTTTAACAAGATACTTTTCTATCAACTGTTCAATGGCTGCGTATCCATATTGTTCATCTTTTTCATGATCCAACATGTCGTCCATCTTGTGCCAATCATCTTCCGTGTACCATACAAGCAGTTCGGGAGTGTAGAGGCCAACCTCTACATTCTTTTTAACTATGTTGTATAGGTTAGGTGGGGTGTAACTTCCGTAGACATCTTTGCGTAACATACTTACTCGTTGTTTACCTGCAACATATTGATAATTAACATGTCCAACGTCTGGATTGTTTTCAACATCAATTAGATCAACAATAGCACGTAAAGTAATGCCGTCAATTTCTTCAGTGGTGATGCCGTCGTAAAAATGAGGTTGGGCTTTGATCTCAATCATACTTTGACTAACATCCGCAATACCCTTACAAACTTTCGCTACCTGTGCCTGCCATTTCTCAACTGCTAATGGCTCTTTTTTTCCGCTTCTTTTAATTACTGTTATTTCCATCTATGTCTCTATTTTAGTTGATATTTATAGCAACTGACCGCAGCGCCATAAGGTGTTGGTTTGAAAATCTTTAAACTCATGCACAACCCTAGGCTCATAGTTCAACACATGTGCGTTGTCGACCACAAGATAGAATCTGGATTGATTTTCCACTGGCATAGACGTATGTATCTCACAAACGCTGGTCATAAACCGCTGCGTTAATTTTAAAGTGTATAGCATTCCTAGACAAATTGCAAGCTCATCTAGTTTGCCATCAAGGACTAAATGCCATGGATCGGGCCATTTGGAAGGGATTTTGGGATTCAGGTAGTGATTAACAAAGGGAGCTCGGCTCCAGAGTTCGGCAACATCGGTAAGCGGTGTTTCGCTTACTTCTAATCTGTCTCTAAACTTTTTCCACTCTGTTAATCTCTCGTTGCCGTAGAGATCAAACATATCTTATACACCGTATCGAATTGAGTAAGAAATAGTTCCTGTACCCGAGTACTGCAATGGATTCTTGTATGTTAAAAGAATAGTATCAACACTTTGAGTTGAATCACCTGTAGTGTCGTCGTTGTCTTTTAATTCTGCATTAAATTCAAAATTGGTCATTACCGGGCCTCCTGGATCTGTAATTAAACTAATAGAGTATGTATAATTATCTGCAATGGCCACATGGTCACTGGTATTTTCAACACCATCATTGACAACTATGGTTAGCTGACCTTTTCTATTATAACTATACTCACCTATGGTAATATTATAATCAATTATAATATATCTGTTCTTAACAGAAAATACTGCAAGTGGAATAAATGTATCACTGAGATAAATGATGCTGTAGTAATCGTCTGTGAAGTTTACAGAACCAGCATTAACAACTTCGGCGATACCAACAGAGGTATCCACTAATGTAATACCTGCTTCTTGGTGACGATCGCTGCGACAGTTAGTAACCACGTTGCCGTATTTTGTACCAAAGACTACCATTTCAGTTTCAGGATTAGCATTACCATTGATGCCATTACCAACATTCTTAAAAATAGTATCGTTGATACTAGTGCCATGACCTTTGGTTGAATACACAGCCTGTTTGGCAATATCTTCAAAACGGCATTGACTAAAACTCCAGTTGTTAGTCTGTAGGTCAGTTACACCTTCAATGTAGACAACGGTGTCGCAGATATAAAACTTGCAATCGTCAAAGACTAATTCTGTTTCATAATAATCAGACTCACTGTGAGTATGAATACATTTTGCTGCCAAGGTAGTAGAATCAAATGAGCAGCTGACAAAATCAATATTATGTACCCTTGTACCGAAGAAATTATTTTCCCAAGCAATTGCTGCGTTGGCAGTGTTAATACCGGTTGACGAATTAGTTGGAGTTGGTTCTACCATAAACTCGGCACCGTCTGTAGAAGGTTTTAATCTTATTGTGATATAGCTTTCGATTCCCTGAGCAGATATATCACTGCCTGCTAATGCCGTAATAACCAACGACGTACCAATAATGCTAGCTTCAAAGTATATAGGAAAAACAGAATCAGTATTGTTTAGTGTAGAAACTAATGCTGTAACTGAAGTAGACGTTGATGATACATAAACTTGAATTCTAGATGAGGTATCAATGCCGCTGCCAGTTACGGTGATATATCCGCCTGTGGTAATACTTGATAGATCATACGATTGTGATGCTAGAATAGGATTATAATTATCATCTCCTAGTTGGTATGTACCTTTCCATGTTACATTTTCAAATCGGCTGTCTTTTAAACCAGTTAAATTAGTTTCACCGGATGTAAATGCAATTGTTAAATTGCTAATAGAAATATTTTCTGGTCTGTTGGTGCTGGTAAAGGTCAGTACATCTGCACCTGTTTCACTTAAAAATTCTATACCAGTAGTACCAATGTCAAGGATAACTCCTGTGCGTGTTTCTCCTTTAAGGATTACATTGCTAGGAATTTTTAATGTTGTTTTAAAATAATAGTGACCATTAGGAACAACTAAGACTTTTCTAAATTTAGTATCTGCGTTTTGAAATAGTTGATTAAATGCTATGCGAAAGAATTCTGTATGATCAGTGCTAGGATCTGGTTCAGGTCCAAAGTCAATTACACTAACTTCTATTTCATCTAGTTTAGTTTGTATTGATCTAAAAACACTAGCAGTTATACTGAGATCGGGTTCTGCAAATTTGTAGCTACCTGCAAGAGCCAATAGGTTGTCGTGCTCAGTGAGTATTCTAGTATTACCAACATAGGGAGCACCTTCAGTGACGCTGCCGTTACCAATGTATAATTCTTGTGTGTCAACTGCCCATGCTAGTTCAGCAGAACTAAGCTGTGGGAGTCCTGAAAGCAGCTTTTGCCCTCGTCTTTGTTGTATTTTCGATATCTGTACGACAGCCATAGATAAATTCCCGTTATAGGGTATTTATCTTATTGGGTAAGCAGTTGCTTGTATCCTTGCAGGCCTGTTGTATAGTATTCTTCTACCTTATTGAGCCACATGTCTTGATACTTGTTGAAATCTTCAGCTTTTACTTCAAACTGTTGATATTCAAAAGCCCGACTGCACATAAACACAATACCGCGTTTAATGTCTGTGCCGTAGACTTCATTATGTGCTAATATATAGGCCACTAACTGCATATAGTAATCTTCAACCCATTCTGCTTTTTTAGGTTTGTTAGTCTGCTTGTAATCCATAACAGCTGGTTCACCATCATAGACACCCACTAGGTCAGTGGTGCCCGAATACAGTCCAGGAAAGTATAGACTTTGTTCCATGGCCCAAACTTCGTTGACTTTGCTAAGTCCTTGATCGATGATAACATCGGCCATTTTATTGGCCTGTACATGTACAGGATTGTTGCCTGGCTGTCGCTGTATACCTGCGATGAACCGTTCTAGGTTACTGTGCATGGCGGTGCCTACACCTGCGGCTTCTGTAGTGATGCGTTGTGCATTTTCTACGCCTACTCGTTTCTTCCATTCATTCAAGTGCGTCATATCTTTGGTTGCACTAAGAATAGTAGTTACACTAGGTAGAGTTTCTCCGTCTGGAGTTTGATAGACACGTTTGCGTGTTACAGGATCGTTGACTTGAACGCAACCTTTATATTGGAAGCGTTCAACAAAGGGTGGTGGGTTGATAATCATATACTGTATATATTACAGTAAAGAAATTTCTTTGTCAAGCCTGGGGGCTAGTTAATTGAGGAGTTTGTTGAGATTGGGCAAGTTGCCCTGCGGCTGCACTGTCCGCTGTTTGATCCACTTGATCTTGACTGGTCTTTCCAGTTTGTTGTGGGCTTTGTTCTTGATCATCAGGTGCGCCAGGAACTTTTAATTCGATACCACGCTCATTGAAATTCTTAACCATTGCCTGGATTGCAGGACTACCGTCGTACATGGCTTTGAATGTTTCATAGTCGGCGCTGAGTTCAAATCCACTAGTAGACAGAACTTTGTTAAGTCCTGCCCAATTCAAACTTGAAGGTGCTTTCTTGCTGGCAGCACGACCAATGTAGTTACGGAGAACCATAACAAATTTATCGCCTTCGTCATCGCCGGAAAATTCAAAAAATCTCATTTTATCTGTGCCAGTTGTTGTTGTAAGGCCTGCACTTCTTGTTGTTTTTGTTTAATAGCATCTTGCACTTCTTGTTTCTGAACCTGCACTTCTTTTGCATGTTCTGCATCTTGTTTAGCTTTTTCAGCAGGATCTTCAGCACCTAACATTTGGCCGCCAGGTGCTGCCTGTGCAACATTACCAACTGCCTGTCCAACTGCCTGAGCACCTGTCTTGACTGCACTGCCAACTGCCTGAGCACCTTTGGCTAAAGCAGTACCTGCACCTTTGGCTAAAGCTGCACCACCTTTGAGAGCTGCACCACCTGCAGCCACAGCACCACGTGCCAACATACCTGCACCGGCTGCAAGAGCTGGTAGTATTTCATCCAGCTGTTGTTTTTCTTTCTCGGAGGTGATCTCGTCTAAACGCATATTAGCCTGCTAGCAATTTCATTAGACGATTGCTACGCTGAATGCTTTCGCGTTGTTCACGTCCGGCTTCTTCAGCACCGCCAGCACCTGGTTCAGCTGCTGCAAATGCATCTTCCTCGCCGCCCATCTCTGCACCTGGTTCTGCATTCATCATGTCTGGTTCAGCTGACATATCGTCTGCACCTGCTTCGGCGCCCGGCTCGCCACCTAACATGTCTGCAGGTTGCTCACCGCTGGCTAGACTACGAACACCTGTTGATAGAGTATCGCGTGTTGACTTTAGATTTTCTAAAGCCTGTTGAATTGCCGGAGCAACGGCTTCAATGAATGCCTTAGCTTGTTCTTGGCCCATTTCGTCACGGATGCTGTCGCCTAACTGTAATAGAGTGTCATTCTCCATACCAGAAAGTTCTTCGATCCAACGACCTACTCTGTCTACCATTGTCTTTGCTGTGACGATCGCAGAAGCTTGCTGGATCTCACCTTCTCTTAAGTTACGCATATCTTCTCCTGTGTTTATGCTTTCGTTTTTATCTTTCTTTAATCTGCCATCGGCTTCGGCTGACCTTAACATTGCTGCACGGTCTGGATAGCTACCACGTTTAACATCCTTAGCAGCATCTTTCTCACCTTGTGTAGGATTCTTAACGTGCTTCAATGGATCAAACTTTTCAGCTTGAATACTCTCTGAAGGTTCAGCACCAGTTAGATTTACTGACCACTTCTTGCCTGTGCTTGCCGATTTCTTTTCGGCCCAGTTTTTCATACTTTGCAAATGACGATATTCTTCTGGACTGTCTGCTGTACCCTTACCGGCAAATACTTTCCAAGGTTTACCATTAATGGAAACTTGAATGTGATTACGTTCATGTCCTAGTTCGTGTTGTAGTTCGGCACGTTTAAATTCACGTTTGTCTTGTGAGCCAAGACTTGGAGCATGAGGATCAGCAAATCCATGCTGGTAACCTGCTTCCCCAACTTTATGACCTTGTTTTTGTAAGTCGTGATAAGCACTGATTAGGTCAGCTGGAAAATCTTCGTCATAATTTAACATATAGTTGGCACGTTTTTTACTACCGCCAGCAAGTTCTAGAATGTAAGGCCATGCGGCACTGAAAAATTCATCACCACGACCGCTGACTGGTAGGTCTGGATGTTCGTCATATACTTTTTGTGCAATTTCATAATATGAATCTGCTTCAGCAACTACAGCTTCCTGTTCAATACCTTCTTGATCTTCAGTACCAACAATGTACTCTTGACGATCTGCTAGTTCTGCAACAATAGCATCATGCATGAACTGTGCTTTGGTATATGCTTCGTTGTCTAGATCCTCAGTGAATCCACTTTGCCCACGAACTTGGCTGATCTGTGTACGTAGCTTATTACGTGCATCTTCCAGCTTGGCTGTGTCAAAGGTAGCGAAATCAATTTTGTTGCCAAATAGTTTTTCCAAAGATTCGTTTAGTCTTTTAGGAGATCTATTAAATTTAAAAAGTTCTGTTGTTCTCATTTTAGGGATCCAGATTGATGTAGTATTTATACGGAATAAGTTAAACCTATAGCGGTAGATTTTGCTGAACTGGTCCTGTCCTTGCTTTCACAATACTTAGCCCACAGCGTATCAGCACGATCATAATCTTTGTTTTTAGTTGCAGAATGATACTTGGTTAATAGTGTTTGACTGTCAGTAAACCATCGTCCATATTCTTGATCAGCGCAATACAGCCTGTCCATTCGAATGGTATTTTGATTTCTAGCCAGTGCATTAGCCAGTGCGATTGCCACTGCGTTTAGACTTATGTTATTGTATACGCAAACATTGTTTTTGTAAAGATGTTTAACTGCGCCTTCGCTGACTATGAGTACGGAGCCTACAAGAATTCCCTGATCTGTCTTAACAGGAATTATGTTACGGGCTAGTTCTTTGCTGACGACTTGATCAAGCCGTCTTCGGATATCTGTCATTAAAAAAGGACCCTTAGGTCCTATATTTAACTGCGTATATTTTAGAGTCCCAAGAACTTGAGTAGTTGTGCGGCATTCACATGCCCTAACCAGCCAGTACCTGCACCAAATGCTAACAGAATCATAACATACTGTTGCCATTTGTTTTTGACTTTTTCTAGATCACCGATCTTGGAGGCAAGTTCTGCATGTTGGCTATTAGATGCTTCAGCCATTTCTTTTAGTTTGTCTGCCAGTAGATCTCTAGTATTATCTAGACACTCATGCATTTCTTTGACATCGGCTTTGATGTCAGAAAGTTTTTCATTGATCGCTTCTACTTTGATTTCAACTACAGCTACCCGCTCAGGTAGTGCAGCCAGTTGTGCAACTGCTTCTTTTGTGGCCATTTAGGCTATCTCCAATGTTATAAGTCAAGTGCTCGCTCCGAGCCATGTGCCTAATCTATGATTGAATGCCTAATGGTGATTTGCCTGTATGTTTTATTTATATTGAATTGGTTATATCACGGACCCAAATGTTGGCTTGATCACCTTTGCTAATAAAGCAAGCAGGGTCTATGTCTACAGAATTAGTTAAATTAGCTATGATTGGGACGCCGTGTAAATCATCAATTAGTAGGCCAACAGAATTGTTGTTACGTAAAAAAACATCGTCGCGTTCAACATCAAACTCCCAACTCCAATGATGGGCTTTGCCACCTAGATCATAGGGCAGACTACCCTTGCTCATTATAGGATCTCGCACCCATTGTACGTTAGACCGTAGACCAATGGCCTGTAGTAGGCTGTTAAAATTAGCCTGTTGACGAAGTTTCAGAGAGTCAGTTTCAGACCTATGTGGATTGGTCCTAGTGATGTCGACAAGTGTGATAATACGATAGCGTGGCATAATATGCTACTATTTACACCGATAAAAAAAGGGCGGAATAAATCCGCCCCCATCTTCCCATCCCTGAGAATTAAATGCTATTAAGCAAATGTTGTACCTGTTAGAACAACGTTAGTGATTGTGATGTCACCGTTAGCGCCTTTAGCTCTCAAAGATACTGACTCTTCTAGAGTTTCGTAGGTTGTGTTGCCTGTGTCAGCTGTACCGCCGATACTGTCAGCACCACGTCCACCTGCGTTAGCTGTGTCCAATGCTACTAGAGCAATGAAACCCTGTGTGCTAGCGTGTGGCTTGCCAATGTAAAATACTTCAGCACCACCAGCGATCAAACCAGCTACTGCTTTAGACATTAGGCTGTTAGTGATAGTTGGAGTTGTTGTGAAGTCCAAACTTGCTGAAACAACTTGGATAGCCTGTAGTTGACGTGTACCAAAACGTGTGTATGGTCCAATTCCTGCTGCGCCGTCGCCCAACAACTTGTAGTTGTTAGCTGGTAGGTAAGATGCTGTGATTGCTGCGCCTGCATTGCTGTAGGTCTGTGCAAAACTTGTTAAATCTGCCATGATATGTTCTCCTTGATCAATAGTCCCGCTCCGGGACTGGCAATACTAAGAATCACCCTGATTCTTATAAAGTATTTATATTGGAATGGAAAAATCAGGCTTCTTGAGACCTTAATCGGCTCTAAATGGGGTCCACCGATCACGCGGAACTAGTTTTGTACCGCCTGCAACATAGCCTTCACCGCCAGGTTTACCACCTGTGCTGGCAGTGATGTCGCCGCCTGCACTATCCAGCTCACGGATTACTTCGTCTTTGGCCGCCATGATTTCACGTACTAGTTCAAACATCTTGTCCATTACACCAGGATTTGCTTCGCTGTGTGCTTGTATTTTGGCTGCTTTTGCAGGAGTCTTTTGCTCAAAGGCCATAAAAGCTTCTGTGTTGATTTTATCTAGTTGTTTGGCCTTGCTCTGAGTGTTAACAAAGGTATAGATCTCACTTTGTAGATAGCCCATGCCTGCCACCGGTGCCAACAATTTATTGATAGCTGGTTGCATTTTGGCCAAGACTTCAATTTTAGCAAGATTCTCTGCGCCAACGGCTGGTCTATGACTAACACTAGTTAGGCCAAATACTTTCAATTCTGGGTTACTAGAAAACTGTTCTGGATTTTCAAAATCTTCTCCAGTTTTATCTCCAAAGTAACCAAACACCTTATGTGCTGCCACCGCTACTTTTGCCTTGGCCAATTCTCTACCAATTTGACTACTACCAATTACTGAATAGGTAGTTTGATTAGGAGTAAAACTTATGCGTCCATCACCGCCTTGGTATGGCTTGCCAGGATGAAATAAGATGTCACCGTAGACATAACCACGGAAATCTGCAGGAGTTGCACGTTCAAATACGGGCCATAGAGCAGCCATATCTCCGGCAAACTTGGCACGCCATTCTTCGCCCTTGCCTCTGCTATTGATAAAACCTGCAAGTTCTTCTGGGCTAGAGCTTTTGCCTTCTTCACGGCCCCAGTTGTTTTTACCTACTAAGCGGAATGTACCATCATCGTCTCTGCCCCAATATACTGTGGGATTGCCGTCCCACTTGATTGTGATGCTGGTTTCCGGGCTGGCTAGATCTTTCAATACTTTGATAGCACGAACAGCACCATCAGCTTCTGTGAACACTAGATCTTCTAGGTGGTTGAATTCTCTGCCTACCTTCTTAGGAGCAGGTGCTTCAGCTTCAGTTAATATTTCCCAGAATCTCATTTTACAATATTAATCATTCTACGCATCCAAGCATTGCTACCTGGCACGTAACTTTCAAATGCTTCTTTAACTGGCAGTTCAATGCCCTGTTTACCCAGTGTTTCTCTAGCACCTGCTACTAACTCATCATAGTTAGGTAATTTGATAATGTAGGCGATGATGCCGTCTACACTTTTTACATCTTTAACTGTGGCAGTTTGCCCTAGTAACTGTTTGGCAATAGTATTCCAGTCATCACCGTTCTCTAATGGTTCGCTGGTATCTGCATGTAACAATCCAAACTTAGGACTATACTTTAATCCTCTAGCACGAGCAATACTGCTCAATAAAATATGACGATGTTCACCGCGATAAGAACCACGTCCACCAATCATACTGCCCTGTTGGAACTTTGGATTAGCTGAAAACATAAAGTCAGCTTGCACAAAGCCGTTGACTTGATCACCTGCAATTGGTGTTTTTAAATGTACGCTGTCTCCGCTTAATTTAACTGAGTCTTTACCAAACTGTGCAATCAGCTTGGCTTGAAATTCTTTTTTGTCTACTTCGTTGGCATCTACGCTAAGATCTAGGTCCCCAGAACTGTTTAATTCAAATGTACCATCCGGATCTTCTTTACGCCCTGTGGTGCCTAGCCATTTTACGGGCTTTTTGTCATCTGGGTCTAGTTCTTTAGTGAAATCTAATCCTGTGACCTTTTCAATAAAGTCAATGGTCGCTGGCACATCTTTGGTAGCGATGCGCTGTGTTAATGGTTCTTTATCCGGGCCTTTAAATACGTTGCCGCCCTCAAATAGATTAGTTGTCATTGCTTTCATCTAGTTTTCTTCGTTGTTTACGTGACTCTGCAATCCTACGCACACCACGTGTAAATTTAGCAGGATCTTGTCCTTTGATAGCATTAATTAGTCTACGCTCTAACTCATCAGCACTTTCAGCATCGTAGTGCTTGTGAATGCTTTCCAACAGATTAATTGCAGAATTGATGATGTTAGTGGCGCGACTTTCAATGAGACTGTCAGTGCTACGTACATCAGCAATACTATTAAGTTCCTGCAGAATCGATCTGGTGCGAAGTTTCATAAACTGTTTCCTATTACGTATTTAACTCAAATTAAATCTTATTATACATTAGTTTTTGGCAAAGGTCTATGTTGATTTTAATCTAACTGTAATGTATAGTGAACTAAATACTCAGTAGAAACCATGAGTCGCTACATACACAGAGGATACACAAAATGAAATACCTATCAGAAAAAATGCAGTCTATCTTGGAACGATTAAGTGAAATGTTTCCAGGTAGCGGTTATCAATCGAGTCTAGATGCTTATCTAGCAGACAAAGGCATTACCGATGCCGCACAGTTAGAAAACTATATCCGTCAGTTTAACTACAAAAAGGAACAATATCTATGAAAACAATTATCAATTCAATCTGGTCATTTTTAGAAGCATTTGGCCAAGCCCGTGCTGCTGCCAGTCTTGCTCGAATGGGCGACATTGAAGGTGCTAAGGCAGTATACAAGTGATCACTACATTACTAATGTTGCTACGCTGGCGGCAAGAAGGATGGGAAGTACATCCCATTATCGCTGACGAGTTCCACGGCTGGTTCTAACCGCTAAATATTGGCATGAACTTGGTGTACATTCACGGGGCTAATGCCACCAGCGAAAGCTTCAACTATATTAGAAGCAAATTAGGTGACGGAGTAGCTATCAACTATGATAGTCGTAATGGGTTTGAAAATAACCTAAAAGACATGCAGGCCACACTACAGGACCATAATGACCTAGTGTTTGTTGCTCACAGTCTGGGCGGGATCTATAGTTTACATTTGGCCAACTCGATGCCTACCGCTGTTAAGGGTGCGGTAACACTGAGCACACCATATGGTGGTGCTGAAGTAGCGGACTATGCTCAATACTTTTTACCGTTCAGCAGACTGATGCGTGACATTGGTCCCAGCTCGTGGGTAATGAAGCAGGCTAGAAACATCAAGATACAGCATCCCTGGACCAACATTGTTACAGTCAAGGGACAAAGTCCTTTTATGCATGAGCCCAACGATGGCGTGGTGACCATTGCCAGTCAGAAGCATCACGAAGATATGGAATTAGTAGAAGTAGACTGCAACCACTATGAAGTAGTGCTCAGTGACCAAGTGGTTGGACTTGTTAAGGAACGAGTAAAAAAGTTCTTGAAATAAGTTGCTTTTCAGTCGCAGAGCATATATAATAAGTTAACAGCGAAAAAGAAGTAGTTGTTAATTTACAGACATTAACACACAGGAGATTATTATGTCAAACACATTCGAAGCACCAAAGCTACCAGAAGTTAAATTCAACAAGAACGGTTACGAAATCCGTACAGACATCTTGGGCATGGCTAAAAGCCTAGTACAAGACGACTTTCACGCCAAATTCCAAGGCTGGGAAATGACTGCTACTCGTGACGAGAAGACTGGTCAAATCGTTAGTAAAGTTGAAATGCCACAGTTTCCAGGACTTGACAAAGTTCTAGAGACAGCTGAAAAAATGTACTCATTTGTAAACAGCGGCGTAAAGAAGTAAATATTACTTTATAGAGTTATTGGCCGCATAGCGGTATATATTATAGTAGAGAATGAAAAAGCACCTTCGGGTGCTTTTTCTTATGTGCGTAGTTTGGCTAGTCCAAAGAAGCGCAGAATGCAGATGTACATCCAACCTAGATCAAACTCATACCACTTCTGGCTGAACTTGGCATTGGCACCATCTGCGTGATGATTATTGTGTAGTTCTTCACCGCCTATCCATACTGCCCAAGGAATGATGTTGCGGCTAGTGTCTTTGGTATCTGTGTTGCGATATCCCCACCAATGACTTAATCCATTAACTACACCTGCGGCCCAGAATGGGATCCATATCATCTGAATACCCCACACCACCAGTCCCCACGGTCCAAACAGCAACAGGTCTATGACCAGCATTAGTAGAATACCTGAGCGACTGTGTGCGGAGTAAAGGTTGCGTTCAATCCAATCATTAGGACAGTCCTTGCTTAGAGAATCAATCATAGCTGTGTCTTTGCTGGCTGAATGGTACAGGAATGCTCCTCCAAATAGCACACGCCAAATGCCGTAGATCTGTGGACTATGTGGATCACCCTCTTGATCTGAGCGTTGGTGATGTTTACGATGGATGGCTACCCATTGTCGAGTAACCATGCCTGTGGTCAACCAAAGCCAGGCTCGCATAAAATGGTTAACTATTGGATGAAATTGTACAGCTCTATGTGTTTGACTTCTGTGCAGGTATAGGGTAACACAGGCTATAGTGATTTGTACCATCACCAAGGTATAGATTATTATATTCATTGATTACTTAGCCCGTTGACACATGACTAAACTAGTGCTATAATACCAGTATGAAAAACAAACTTATACTCACCGATGCTGATGGTGTTCTGTTAGATTGGGAATGGGCATTCTCAGTTTGGATGCAAGAACGCGGTTACACACTAACTGTAAACCATAAGAACAGCTACTATCTACACCACCACTATAATGAGTTGGAAGAAAAGGATGCCAAGAAAGTAGTAAAGACTTTCAACGAATCAGCAGCCATTGGTTTTCTTCCTGCACTTCGCGATGCTGCCTATTATGTTAAAAGACTGCACGAAGAACACGGCTATGAATTCCGTGTTATCACAAGCCTAAGTCTAGACAAGAACGCACAGAAACTGCGTGAAATGAATCTGCGTAAACTATTTGGCAATGCCATTGAGACAGTGATCTGCCTGGACACAGGTGCAGATAAAGATTCAGCACTGGCTCCGTACAAAGACAGTGGCATGTGGTGGATTGAAGACAAGCCTGCCAATGCCGATGTTGGCTACAACATTGGACTGCGTTCAATACTGATTGAACACGGGCACAACATGCATCATGAATGTTCATATCCGGTGGTCAAGAACTGGCGTGAACTCTACGAACTTGTTTTAGCAGAATAAAAAAGGACCAACGGCCCTTAGTGCTGGTTACGCAAATCCAGCGACACGCTATTTTGTGTCCGATTTAAAAATGCTTCCAAAAAATGTTTGGAAGCTCTTTATT
>Ga0209191_1001677_pt1 | contig 14417 bp, 14 predicted proteins | sample S_130626_EF_Meta_FD_187320 | JGI IMG/M metagenome (GOLD analysis project Ga0209191, IMG submission 187320) | Freshwater microbial communities from Lake Simoncouche, Canada to study carbon cycling - S_130626_EF_MetaG (SPAdes) (version 2) | ecosystem: Environmental > Aquatic > Freshwater > Lake ... | reverse complement strand
GTTGGTGAACACCATCGCACCGCTAAACGTCTGTGTGCCGCTCCAGCTTTGGGCTGCGTCAGTCAGAGCTACGGTTCCACTTAAATTTGGAAAATTATATGTTCTTTCAGATGATAACGTAAGAGTTTGCAATATGCCATTATATGGAGAAGTTTGCAATGTAACATTCGGAGCAAAAACACTCCCACTTGCGAAAAAATTATTTTCAACAGTAATATCACTTGCACTGAAATTCCCATATTCATCTCTTTTTACTAAAGTATCAGCATCATTTACTGAAGTCGCATCCGTAATGTCGGCACTGGCAAGCGTAACTGCTCCAGTGCGTCCTGCTACGGAAGAGACTCCTCCTGTTGGGCCTTGTGGGCCTTGTGGGCCAGTTGGGCCTTGTGGTCCTGTAGGTCCAGTTGGTCCAGTTGCACCAGTGACCAAAATAACAAAAAGCAAAGGGTGGTTGCTGGCAAAATTCGTTGTGCCTGTGCCAGCACTAGCCAAGAGAGTTACAGGATAGTTATTCCAAGTAGCATTTAAAGTTGGTGTGGCGTTTACTCGCCATTTCTGGTAGTTGGCTGCATCGTTTTTGTCTTGGACAATAAGGATGTCGTTTACGCTTACAAGAGCTAAAAATACGCTGTCATCAATGTTATCTTGGTCGGTATGATTAACCCTCAAAGCGGTCGAGCTTATTTGAGTAGAGTTATTCCACCCCAACTGATTGGTAGTTGGATCACCAGAAGTGGTGTTAGTGCGTGCTGCATAACTGTAGTGCGACACTGAACCTCCTGTCGGTCCTGTTGCGCCAGTCGGTCCAGTTGGTCCAGTTGGTCCAGTTGGTCCAGTTGCACCCGTAGCTCCTGTTGCCCCAGTTGCACCGGTAGATCCAGCAGCACCGGCTGGGCCTTGGTTGATGTAGACGATACTTGGTTGGTTGCCGCCACCGATCAGCACCGATGTAGGGCCAGAGAACGCTTCGATCTCAACAGTTTGAAGACTCATGCTGGTCGTGTTACGAGTTTGCGGAACTTGGCAGTGCCTCCTGCAATGAAGATCACCCCGCCGGTGGGTGTGTCGATCACAACGTCCCAGTAGTAAGTGCCAGGCGCGACTGCGAGCGTCTGCTCGTCAGTCTTGCTCACCGAGATCACTCCGTTGTTCGGTGTTGGGATTGTTGGCGACAGGTCGAGGATGACTGTCGAGGATGTGACGCTGGAACGGATCTGACCTCGGGCTGAGTAGCCGGTCAGCGGGAAAGCTGCACCAGCACCATCCTTGCAAGAGAACGACATGGTAAGCGTCTCCCCGCAGTAAAAGTCAAGATTCGTCCCTGCCATGACGCATCGTTATCGTAAAGGAACCCAGATTGCAAGGGAGACGAGTCGGGTCTTCATTTGAAGATCAAGACTCCTTCATGGATCTGATCAACAGTACCATTGCCATTTGAGTACGCGATCGGGATGTTCTTCAGCGTGCTCGTATTGTTCGGTAGGAAGTTTTTGAAGAATGGGCCTTTGACCGAGGTGACCGAAGATCCACTCAAGTTGACTTGAATGTAGAACCAACCAGAAGCTGTAACCCTATTGGTATTTGAGAACAAGATCTCAAAGTCTTCGCCAAAATTGTAGGTATTCTTGCCGTAAGTCGTAGGAGTGTAATTCCCAATCGGGACAAGCTGATCGGTCTGCGCTATTGTCGCAACCACTGCTGTGCCATCATACAATTCCGCCGATCCATCTCCTTCAGAATACAATTCGAAATACACTGGTGATGATGGGAAGATTGCTGTGTTGGCAATTCCACCAATCGGAATACCGTAAGTCGTATGGCAATACGCAGTAGCGAGGTAATTACCTTGTGGGTCGCTTACTCCATTCGCTGGTAGGTATGCAACTATCCCAGTGCCATCACTTAGAGAGTACTCGTATGAACTTGATCCAACGTACTGTAGTACATACGATCCATTTGTGAAAACCCTATTTGATGTCTCTGTGTACATCAAAGCAGGGAAGGTGCTATTTGAGTAAACGTAAATTTGCTGAGGACTTGAGATTGTTGGAACAAGAACTGTTTTGACCCATTTTGAATAACCTGTCGGGTTATAGACTCCAGCAAAAATAGGGATTGTTGGATTATTGACACCTGCCAAATTCTGAACTGTTGCAGTACAATTGAAATTGCTTGTTGATCTTACATTCTCATAGATCACATCAAGTGTGAATGCAGATCCATTAAGGCTTTGCCCATACGCTGTTGATGTTGCAGTGAACAGAAGTTTAGTTCCATCTGAAGTGGTTCCAGGTGGTCTTGCAGGAGTTGCGTTTGACGTACCTCCTGGGCATCCAAGTGTAAAGTTCCATGCGGTTCCAGCGAATGGTGCAGTTACGGTAACATAAGCATATTGAGGGTTTGCTGATGTTTTGTTAAATGAAGCTGATCCAGGTGTTGTTCCAGCACTTGCATAAACTCCATCATAGTATCCGGATGTTCCGACAAGTCCGGTATTGATTACATTTACACCATTGTACTGAACAGTGAACGAATCTGGTATGGAATAAGCATCATAACTAAAATTCACAGTTCCTGTGCCAGTTCCCAAAAAGACCTCGTATGTGAAATTCCCTTGTCCACCATTTGTCGCAAGCGATGCACATTGGTAAAGATCTCTTCTTATCTCAAAACCAGCGAATGTTGCAATCACATCAGTTCCATCATTTATTTCATGGAGATGTGTATTTGGATTGAATGTGATGTTGTAACCACTTTTATTTGACCATGAAGAAAGTGCTGTCTTCCTAAAGTGTCCGAACGTAAGAATCGAAGGATTAGTAAGCGATCCATCGATGAAGATGTTTTCACCAGATCCACCACTGAACTCAGTTGTTGAGTTCGATGATAATCTGAAGGTTGCATTCAATGGGTCATCAGCAGATGATTCACCTACTGGAAAGTATGCAGGTTGCGCTCCAGTCAAATCAAGAACCATGCCTCTCGACATCGAGACATTCCCGAGATTGTCAATGAATACTTCAAATTGAGTTTGCATGGTTAGATGTAGACGATGTTGTCCTGTGAGGTTTTTCTGATCTTGTCAACGATCGTTCGGTAGTCGTTGCGAGGAGGGCATCCGAGATTGATCGTAGTCGATCCTGTCTTAATATCAAGCGTCTCACTCTCAACAAGTGCGCCCATTGATGTGAATGCTGGCAATGAGTTGGTGATGTTGATTCTGTTACCTCGGTATCTTGTGCCGCCAACATCTTCTTGTACAAGGTTGATGCTTCCTTCGTAAGGCAACCAACTCTGCGCTCCTTGAAGGAATGCAGCAAGCCCTGCTGGTGGAAAGATGAAGGAGTAATCAGCACTACGATAGTAAACTGGATCTGGTAAAATAATATATGGACGTGATACCCACCCTCCAGTTCCAGCAACATATCCAGATCGTAGTGGTGTATGAGTAAATGTTTTTGTCGCTGAATTATAATCAGTTACTGTAACAGTAGCCTCGTAAGTCTCATACTTTTTGTAAGCTGTGAAACTTATTTGTTGACCTATGTATCCATCATTAAAATATGGTGGTGATCCTCCAACATCATATTGAATTCTTGTAGTAGTATTTGTTGATCCTTGCGTTAACCCAGGATTTCTAGTAGTATATGCAGTTGCAACTGCATTTGGGGCAAGCCAGATAGTTGGCCCATTATCTTCAAAGTTTCTACCTGTATTATAATATGTTCCATCATATTTATAAATATCACCAACACCAAATGCCGTATTAAGGGCAATTCTTTTTGTCCAGTCAGTATTTGAAACAGGATCTTGCATCCATATTCCTCCAGTAACCTGTGTCTCAATAAGCCCAGCTTGCTTAATCATCCAGTCTGATGGATTCCCCTTATTATCACTTCCAAAAAGAACTGGAGTATATCCAGCAACATTTGATGATGATGCGAGAATTTGATAAGTATTTATGGTTAATCCACCTCCATTGGCCCAATAATTTACACTTGTGAATGTTGTTCCAGAAGTATTTACTGGATTATATCCATACTTACTTATAAATCCAGATGCCATAGAATACCCTATAGCTTCAGATAGTGTTGATACTTTTATTAGTACGTTGTCAAATAAGTCATTTGGCAAGAATGTATCAAGCTCTGGCCCAGAGATCGTCAGCACCTGCCTTGTCTCACTACTTCCAGATCCTGCTGACTGAGATTGGAATACTGTTCTGCCGTTTGTCGCTCTTGTGACGTATGGCAATTTGACTTCAGATACTTGAAGCTCGATGATTGGGTTAATGTCGATCGATGTAATCGGATCGGTGGAAGCATTGAATGTGATTGCGCCAGCAGTAACTGTTCTGCGCTCAACATAAAGCCTCGCTGGGGTCACAGAGTAGTCGAACCAGACCATCGTGTCTGGGACAAGCCTTACAAGCTCAGACAGAACCTGTCCGCAGGTTGACTGATTAAGCGTGATCCTCGGGAATGTGGTCATCGTCGCGCAGTTCGATCCAGCAGCAGTCGTAGCAACTGGTACTCCGAGTGCTGCACATCGGTCGATCACAGAGTGGATGCTCGTCCTAAGATCTTGACCGGCAGACGCAGAGCCGAAGACTGCGCTTAAACGATCACCAGTTACGCCTGTACCGTCTTGTATGTTCGTCGTGAACCCAATGCGCTCCATCCACCACCAAGGCCCAGAGACGGTAACCTGGACTTGCTGTGACTCGCTGTTGATCGCGTTACGCACGTTCGTCACAGTGCCATGAAAGAACTGCACACCAGCACGGTACAAGGTCATCGACTGCTTCAGTTCTGGGATAGTCGCAGACGTGATCGCCTGTGGTGAGATCGTGAACGTGAAGGTATCCTCGGCAAGCGACTTAAACGCAACTTGAGCCGAGTCGATCTGAGCAACCTCAAGGGAACGCACCGTTGCATCGAACGTCTTCCCAGCCTCACCTTTGATTGTCCATGCGATCATCGTGCTGGTAAAGTATTTGATTTTGATGACTGCAAGTTGTCGAGCCTTCGATTGAGAGCATCGTAATCAAGTTTCATCTTTGAGAAATCAGTGATCAGTCTGGTAATAATTTGAGTCTGCCCACTATTTGCTTCATTGATTTTGCCAGATAATGTTGCCAATGATGCTGCGGTTTGAGTTGCTTCGCTAACCTTGATCTCATGGTCAGCAACTGCTGTTTTCAGTTGCTCCATCGCTTGTTTTTCACCAGTGGTCTCTGGTTTAACACCATCAATCAACTTTGTGATTGTCTCAGCCTTAGCTTTTCCTTCCTCCTCAATCTTTGTAATACTAGCAATTACATTGTCTTGATTGAATGAATTAGCAAGAGTAGTAAGCTGCATCGACACTTGCTGTGACGTTGATTCAAAGTTTGTCTTTGCATTTTGAGATTCAACAAGGGCTGAATTTAAATCCTTAGTAAGAGTGCCAGTGTCACTTACTTGACTCTGAAGCTCTTTGATTGCTGCTTCTAATACAGGAATTCTTTGAACGAATTCTGGATTTTGCATATCCTTCTGAGCATTCTTTGCAGCTTCACTAGGAAATCTTGATCTAATAAATCCACCAATTGCTCCACTATATGCTGCTGTTTTTGCAATTTCTGCTTGAGTTGCTTTTTGCTCAGATATGTTTTGAAGAACAGTCAACTGATTCTTAAGATTCTCAAGTTCCTTCTCGCTCTCAGAAAGGATCTTTTGTTGCTCTGCGAATGCTTGAGTTTTCTGAGCAAGAGTTTGATCTGCTGCTTGCTTTGCTTTTTCAGCAGCAACTTGCTTTGCTTTTTCAGCAGCAACATTGTTGTTGTACTCTTGAGTTCTTATCGCTTCGTTCTCTGCTGCATAGAAGTCGATGATCTGTTTAGGATCATACGTCTTCCCCATAATCTCCTGCAACTTAATCTGAGCAGCGTTGAGTGATTTTGAATTCTGCAATGCAGCAAGTGAAAACTCTCCTTCAGCCTTAGCAATATCAACGAATTTCTGTCTAAGTGCTTCTGCTATTGCTTGTGAGTTCGACAAGGCAGTATAACCCATGTCGTAGTCCTCGCTCAATGCCTTAGCAGCCATTGAAGCACCCTCATCAATAGCCTTTGCCAGGAAGTCTGCTCGCTCCTTAGCTTTTTCAACTGAATCACCAATCCCACTGAAGACCTTGTATGCTACAAGACCAACTGCGATAAGCGCACCGGCTACTGCTCCTTGTGGGCCAAATGCTCCAAGAAACTGTGGAAGCTGTTGACCTAATGCAACAAGTGCAGAAGTACCTCCAGATACCTGTGTGGCAAAGTCGGCGACTTGGTAACCTGCTTGTTGAACCTTGATGGCAGCACCTCTTGCTTCCTTGGTCGATGATACAGAATCTTCTCTTGCAGCATTCTCTGCTGCTTTGCTTGCCTTCTTCTCTTCTGCGGCTTGAAGTCTTTCTACTGCCGCTTGTTCACGCTTAAGTGCTGCCTCTTTGCGCTGAGATGCTGCCTCAGCTTGTTTCGCCTCGCGTTCTGCGCGGCGTTGAGCAACTCCTGCTGCACGTTCGGCAGCAGCCTCTGCGCGAGCTGCGCGAGCAGCATCACGTTCTGCCTTTGCTTGTGCCGTAGCCTCTGCCTTGGCAATAGCAGCCTCAGTCTGCTGAATACTCTTTGTCGCCTTATCAGCACCAGACGTGTTTGCCGTGGTGTTGATGTTGATGTCAATTTTCTTGTTCGCCATCTTATGGTGAGGTAAGTCGTCCGTTGACCGATGTATTCAAGATCACCGATGTGCCGATCTGCGTGACTGCCACATCGACGCTGGCATCGTAGAAGATCAACTCGTTCATCGGGTCGAGCGCAACTCCAGCAGTTGTATTTGTTGAAGTTGGAGCAGTAGTAATGCCAGTGCAAGTGTCATTGGCAATAGCCATGTTCAATGTCGTGTCATTGACAGCGTATGGACTCTTGCGAGTCAGTACAAGGTTTGCATCAGTGCCACTGACATTGAAGAACTGCTGGATTCTTGGATCTGTTGCAAAATATGCTCTGGCAGTTGCCATCCAGCTAGATGGGACTTGACCAGATGTAACAGGAAACGTGATCACCAATGGTGATGAGTCAATCGCAGTTGATGTAACTGTGATCTTGGCATTGCCAGCAGTTCCGATTGTTCCTGTGCCGGTTGCCGTCTCAACTTGAGGTGTTCCTGTGTTCCACGGCTGGCTCAGTCTGACTGTGCATCCAGACTGATTGGCTAACCGAACTGGCATCTGCTGTACAAAGTACGATACCCAGCGTTGGTATTGTGCTGACGATGCGTCAATGAGTTGGAACCTCGATGTGAACGATGCTGATGCCATCGTGCCAGGACGGAAGAACTGACGACCATACGTTCCACCGATGTATGAAACACCTTGGAAGTTGGTCTTATATGTCACATTGAGACCAGATGTCTCTGCGCCTTGACCTTGATCCCATCCGGCAAGGTCAATTATCTTATCTCCTATGAATGCGGCTGCATACATTATTAGACTGCTGCGATCGTGAACAAGGCGTTCGGCGAACCACTTGTGAAGGTGCGTTTAGCTGCCATCGTCAACTTACCAAGGCGATTCTCAGTTGGTGAGAACTTGCGATCGATGCTGATGATTTGGACTGCTGCTGCATCGAAGTTAAGACCGCCAGTTACGGTTGTTGATACATCGAGAGTTGCGACTCCAAGTTCTTCACCAGCATCAAGACCGTCGAAGTAGGTATCGAATGCCCCTGTAGCAACTCCGATTGGTGTGCAACTGATCGTTGATCCGATATTCCCGAGTGCCATTGTCACTGTTCCGATTCCATCGACAACGATTGGAGTCAATGCAAGATCGAATGAGATTTCGAATCCATCAGATGAGCTAAACGAACTTCCACCAAGAGTTGCAGTATAAGGAGCGGCAATAATCAATGCTGGATCAAATGCGGTTCCAATAGCAGCACCAGCACTTGCAGTGTAGTAGGATGTGATGGCATTTGGGTTGGCCGAGTTCTTGACTAGACCGGTAAACTGAACAGATCCGAGTTGAGTGTTGTTTGCTGTGCAGCGAAGCGTTGGTAACTTCGTGATAGCAGCATTGTGAATTGTGTAGGTTGCGTCAGCAGCTACGATGATAAGTGCCTTGTCACTCGATCCATAGATTGATGCGCCGATCGTAGTGCTTCCATATGGGAAGAGAGTCGTCAATGCCTCGATCTCGCCAACTGGCTCAAACTCAACAACGAGCTGCATATCGGTCTTGGCCTTGCCAACCATGCCGTAAGCATCAACTTCTTTGTCGAATGTCGATTGGTTCATCGTCAAAGTCACTCCACCCTTGGAGTAAAAGGTTGCGCCATCGTAAGTGATCTTACATGGGCCGCGAACAATGGTAGTGCGATCAAAGGTTGCCATAATGCTTATCTAGTTGGGGATGTGTTGCTGAGTCCGATTGGGATTGTGAATGAGACTGCTTGCTGAAGCATTGAGTCATTCGCTTGTTGTGAAACTGAATTGAAGAGCATAACGCCACCGGATAGAGGTTGATCATCAGCATCCATCGGTCGAGTGTGATGGATGATGCGGCATACTGCCTCAGCGATCTCGGTTGCGCTAGGAACTTTTCCTGCCTTGGATCTCCAAACCGATGGTATTTCAGAGACTGTCACTCTGAACTTTGCATCCGACAGGTATGGGCCAGGCGTGTTCTGACTGTCAGTCTCCGCTGACTCGAAATTGACAAGAACGAATGCACCGGCGGTCTGCATCGCGTTAAGGATGGATTTCTCGACATCCTTGTGATCCTCGACAAGAACTGGGATCTTGGGGTTCGTTCTGAAGTAGTCGTGAGTTGCGAGCGTCTCAGCAATGCTCTCGACGATTTGACGTATGATGGTCATGGTGCGCTTGAGAAGTCCATGAGTGCCGCTCCACCGTATCTGAACGCTGACGAGCTTGAATAGGCAAATGCGGACGATCCAGCGTCATCTGAATCAGCATCGTTCTTCGATAGGTCGTCCAGATAGTTCTCAGCGGACTCAACCGAGATCTTGCGATCTTCACCGTTGAACTCAGCGAGGGATGGGAATGCTTCCGAGAGTAGGCGACGAGCAAGCGCGTAAGCGTGCCTGTGCGCCCCAGGAGGGACGTAGAGTCCTGTGTTGGTAACTTGTACCAGACCACGCTTTCTACGTCCCGCATTGACCCGTGAGACGATCTCTTGGGCGATCTGCCCGAGGATGTCGTTTAACTTGGTTTCCGGTGTTGGTGACTCAGCGAGAAGTGCTTCAAATTCCTCTGAAGCAAGCCTATCCTTGATGCCATCAATCGTGAGTAGAGTCCAAGCCATATAAAAGAGTGCCTCGGACTAGGGGAAAAACGACAAAACCCTAATCCGAGGCTGTAATTGTTCCTTAGAACAAGAGTTTAGCCACCATGCTACCAGAAACCGTTCCAGCCGTAGCAGTCATCGTTTGAGCGATGCGGACGTAACGGCGAGTGTTTGCTGGAAAGCGGAAGCGAACAGTCTTAGCGGCGATTCCAGCTCCACCGGATGCGGTCTGGGTCGTCGAGGTTGCAGGATCAACAGCAGCGAAGGTTGAACCATCAGCACTATCTTGCAGTGTGTATGTAACAACTTTTGCGTCAGTGATTCCAGATGCAGCAGGAGCAGAAAGCTCGAAAACGACTTTCTCTACATCGCCGCCAATAACCTGTTCAAGGTCGAAGGTTGCGGTGTTTGCTCCAGCTTGAGCGATTGCGACCGTGCTGGTGTAAGCAAGGTCTTGATTATTGCGATTGAATTCGTATGCCATATTGGTGTTCTATTGGAATTAGACGATTGCTTCGTTGTCAGCGATCGAGTCGGTGACGATGATTGGGATTCCGAACGACTCAGTTGCAAGACCATTAAGAATACCGCCAAAGGACTCTTGCTTGGTATTCGGAGTGGTGGAACGACTGATCGACAACTGATAAGCGGAACGACGGCTCATCAAGAAGTGAGTTGGCTTGACACCAACTGGGAACTGACGAAGCAGATCAAGCAACTTGGCATCGGTAAGAGTCTTGGTGGAATCAGCAGTGATGTTCTTGATACGACCAACAGCGTACTTATTGGCGCACTGAAGACCAACCCATGCGGTAAGGTCAGCGATGTAAGCTGCAAAGCGTTTACTATTGGAGTCGGTAGCATCACCTTCGCGGAATGCACTCAAATCGATGGTCGTATTCTGACCATAGACGTACTGAACACCTTGCGAACCAGCAGCGATTGCATACACGGACGATCCAGTGGTTGCAGTAGTTCCACCTGCATCAACAAGAACACTACCGAGAGTGCTGACAAGTGCTTGAAGACCAGGGAAGCCTTTGCCGTCTTGTGCAGTTCCGTAGATGGTTTGTTGACCGATCTTGAACAGGGCTTCTGCCATCACACCCTTTGCTTCAAGTGCTTGATAGGCAACTGCGCCATCGATGTAGGCGTTAGCAGCAGCCTTGTCGCACTCAACGCGAGCCGAAAGCAAGAATGCTTCGATCGTGCGTTCGGTGAACTGCGATTTGGTAGCGTCCGTTCCTTCGTTCAAGGCGCGGAAAGCAACCGTAGGACGACCGGTACGAGCGGAGATTTTGTAGGAAGTACCAGGAATGGTACGAGCAGGGATGATCGTAACTTCTGGTGCAACGGTGGCGACTTCTTCAATCAAGCCCACTGCCATATCAGCAGAGTTGAGCTTGGCGAGGTCTAATAGCGTAAGGTTATTAGGCATTGGGATTGTGTATTAGGATTGAGATTGAGCGCGGATTGCTGCTTCAACGCGAGCAAGGCCGGTGAGTTGTGGTACATCCTCGGTACGACCAGCGAGGATCGTGTTTCCCGAGAGAGCATCTTTGCCTGGAAGTGAGGCAAGCACTTTGACTGCCTTCTCGTCAGCGAGGATCGAGTTGAGCCAGAATGCCTTTGCATCTTCGTCCTGTGGAGCGATGCGTCCAGCTTTGATAGCTTCTTCGATTGCGTGTTCAGCAGATGCCGAGGCTTTCGACGAGAGTTGCTTCTTCAGAGCAGCATTCTCTTCTTCGAGTGCCATGAACTTATCCTTCAGAGAGGTGTAGTCATTGCTTGCTTCAACTGAAGCTGCCTCGATGGTTTCGGCATTGAGAGCGGACTCACGCAAGGTGGCAAGTGCTGCTTTCGCGGTTTCCAAGGCAGTTTCTGGCGATTCACTCGCTTCGACAAGCCCCAGTTCGACTAGGTGGTTGATATCCATAATTGGTTCTGTGTGTGATGCGGCGATGCGCGGGATTTCTTCAAACGCTGGATCATTAACCAACGAGCCAATCTCACCGCGAGGTGGGAGACCGGATGGAACACCATTGTCTGAAAGCAGAAAAGTTGGGGAGAAGTACGAGTAGTCTTTGCCTTCGATCGCCTTGCGACCGGCTTCCGTCCATTCGACATCGAGGACAAGACCTACCCCAGACTCGTAGCGGAATTCTTTAGGAATGAATGAAGCTGGGCCTTGCTTGTGATCGAATCCGGCGAATGGACGGACATTGGATTCAAACCTCTTGCCAAGGTCTTCAGCGAAGGATGCTGCGATGCGCTCATCGATTTGAACGTCAACACGCTTAGGCTTGCCTCCAACAGTAGCGGAGATCGAGTGATGACCTTCTGGAAGATACACGATAGTTCCATCAGTCATCGAGATGTCCGATTGGAATGCTGCTTGTATGATAAGTCCGCTCATCACTTGTTCATTACCACAAAACTTAGAAAACCCCAAATGGAACTTACTGAAGAGTGGAGAGGATGTGATCAACTGCTGAATCGATGAAGACATTGACATAGGTTTGTTCTGGCGGAAGTGCTGTAGGCCAAGGCTTTTGGTTGACTGACTTTCTCAATGAGTAGATCGGTGTGATAGAACCATCTTCTTCTTTGCGAGCAAGTACTCCCTTGGCTGCAAATAGTGGTGAGATTCTCTGCGAGTAATCCCTAGCATTGATACCGTGTGCTGTAGGATGCAGTGGTATCGTGAGAAACTTCTTGCGCTTCGCGGTGATGACTCCTCCGGTCACTTTGTGAGCGAATCCAGTAGAAGCATTCGATATAGTTGCTGTCTGGCTTGTGACTCTGCCTACATTCCATCCAGACTCAACTAGCTTCCACCAGTCGGTTAGCTTGCGTCCTGGCCCATGAGTCGGCAGTGTTGTGTTGATCCAGTTTGCTCTACCTGTCGTCGTGTAGTATCCCTTGATCGCAATCAATGCTGCTTGTGCTCCGATCTTCAGTGCTTCCTGCCGAGTTGCAGGTGACATAGCTTGAATTAGATCGGTCTTGACCTCATCAAGCCCAGCAACATTGATGTTGATGCCAATGAATGACTTGCCAATGCTTGAGCTTGTCTGCATTACTGGTCTAGTCCCTCGATGATCGAATTGCCAATCTCGCTCTCAAGCGCATCAGTCAGTGCCTTTGTGTCCAACTGACCGAACAGTTGTGGTATCTTCTCAACCACAGATTCAACCTCCTTGTAGAATGCGCCAACTGTCATCCGCTCGCTCTTGTCGAGCAGATCAGCAATGATTGAATCGATCGGATTCAACCACGCACCGGCAACAGCTAAGATCTCTTCGTCAGTCATTGCGTTGAGTATTCATAATCTTCTTCGCCCATGCGTATCCTTCATCACCACCCCAGCCGTTCCATGCTTGCCATCCTTTGCCTTTCTCGTCCCATGTAGATCCTTGTTTGTCAACTTCGTGACGAGAGAAGAACGATACCATCCGTTGTACTGTGTCTGCTGATAGCTCGACGCGGTTAGAGATGTCACGCGCCCGAGCAAGACCAACGCTGGTCATGCCTCGCTCGCTCATCGGCTTAATGCGACGAACTTCAAGTGCCTGCCTAGCATTGTCTGCCATTGCAGCAGTAGGTTGGAATCCAGCAGCGGCACTCTCGACTTGCGAGTATAGTGGGTCGATACTTGGGTCAACTGGTGGAACGTCAACCGGTACATCGATAGGTGCGACCGGCGGAATATCTCCTGTGAATAATGGTTCGCCTGGAAGCGGTTCTGGGATTCCGAGTTCCTCGTAGACGTACTTCAAGGTCATTGGAACACCGATCTCCTTGTAAATCTTCATGCGCTCCGCAGTTGCCTTCTGATCCTTCGCGTGAGGGATCTCAAGGCAGCAGTATGGCATATCCTCGGCGGCAACTTGTCCAAAGTTCATCCGCACGATCGCTGGGATCAACTGACTGTTGATTACCGATGCTATCCACTCGGACACCATCTTGAGAACATCTGCGCGAATGCCAGCGTGAACATCACCGAGTGCTCTCGATCCTGTGTTCGTGTTGTCGGTTGTGAGCGTCTGACCGAGGAGCAAGATGTCGCAAGCCTTGTCGGCAACATCCATCAAGTGCGACTGCGGTAAGTTCGATGCGTCACCATTAGCGGCTGAGTGGATCTCATACTCGACACCTGGTCCGAACGCTGCCCAACCACTTGAGCCGATCGACTCCAGCATCTCTTGAGCCTTGTTCAGTGCGTCTTCAGTGCCGTCGGTCTTCGCGGTACGCGTTGGAATGCCGAACAACTGCGAGTACTGCATGAGCCAACCAAGACCATACACCGCTCCAAGCCAATGTTTTGTGAGCGTCCGCAAGTTGGCAGCATGGATCGGGTGAGTGCCTCCTTGAGTCCAGACACCGATCAAGAAGCGATCTGCTGGAAAGTCTTCAAGCGTCGAGTAGTTGACACCTTGTGGAGCGATCATCAGTCGATCGATCTCCATGTTCATCGATGGGTATGCTAAGTACTTGGCTGGAACAGGAGCATAGCAGCGAGGTGACACAACCCCATTCTGTAGTTGCCAGACGATCTCAAGCACCGAGATGCCCTTGGCATACGCATCGATCAACGCCTTGACCATCCCAGAGTTGTCGAGTTCCCAATGTCCTGGGCGTGGTGCGAATGACTCCATCGCACGTTCGACTGTTTGGTACACCAAGATCCCTTGTGCGGTCGGATCCTCCATGCCCTCTCTCATGCCTGGCTTGATCTCGATATCAAGACGAGCAACAGCACCGGAGATCTCGTTTAGTGCCTTGCGAAGGCGCGGCCAAGTGTCGAGCATCAAGCGGAATAGACGATCTTGGTCGTCGAGCTTGCCTGTCCGAACATTCCGTAGGATGGCGCGAACTTGATCTGGCGTTACGTTCGCAAGATCATAGTCGTTTGTCCTATAGTTTGCTGGTATCGGCCAAACTACACCTTTTCGCTCATCCTTGGTCATTGAGACGCTTTACACTGGTTTATTGTTATTGTCACGCGACACGCTTCAGAACTTATTGAACCCAGCCACAATCGGTGCTGTGAACGGAGTGCGACCAACGCGAGT